>ERZ1027100.22-NODE-22-length-123341-cov-10.390709_pt1 | contig 123341 bp, 95 predicted proteins | sample MGYA00519407_ERZ1027100 | MGnify/ENA primary metagenome ERZ1027100 (study PRJEB26926, sample SAMN06164645) | human gut metagenome | biome: ENVO:00009003; feature: ENVO:2100002; material: ENVO:00002003 | host: Homo sapiens | place: USA | collected 2012 ... | reverse complement strand
GATGTGTATAAGAGACAGGGGGGGGGCCGGAGGCGGACAACGTCCGGGGCAGGCGATTCGGGGCTATTTCCGTGCGATACGCCGCAGGAAGCACTCGATCGTATTCTCCATCAGGCAACAGATCGTCATCGGCCCCACGCCGCCTGGAACAGGGGTGATGACCGACGCCTTGGGCTCGATGGCGGCGAAATCGACGTCGCCGCACAGCTTGCCGGTTTCGGGATCGCGGTTGACCCCCACGTCGATCACCACGGCCCCGTCACGCACCATATCCGCCGTTACGAACTTCGGGCGGCCGATCGCCACGACCAGGATGTCGGCGCGGCGCGTCACCTCGCCCAGGTTACGCGTACGGCTGTGCGCCATGGTCACGGTGGCATTGGCATCCAACAGCAATTTCGAGACGGGAAGCCCGACGATATTGCTGCGGCCGATCACCACGGCCTCCTTGCCGGCGATCTCCACGCCCGCAGCCCGCAGCATCTTGAGGATACCTTTCGGCGTACAGGGCAGCGTACAGGGCTGTTTCTGCCACAAAGCCGCCACATTGAGGGGATGGAAGCCGTCGACATCCTTCCCCTTGTCGATCGCGGCGATCACCTTGTCCTCGTCGATATGCTTGGGCAGGGGCAACTGCACTAGGATTCCGTCGACGCCTTCGTCGGCATTCAGGTCGGCGATGATGCCGAGCAACTCGGCCTCGCAGACCGACTCCGGCTTGCGGATCGTCGTATTGCGGATGCCGACTTCGGCCGAGGCCTTGGCCTTGCCCGTCACATAGGAGACGCTGCCCGGGTCTTCGCCCACGAGGATTACGACCAGATGCGGCACGCGTCCGTATTTCGCGCCGAAAGTAGCCACTTCGGCGGCCATTTCGGCCTTGAGTTTTGCTGAGAGTTCTTTTCCGCTGATAACCATACCTTATATATAACTAATTTTCAAATGCCCAATGTCCGATGTCGGTGCGGTGGAAGAGGTTGTCGCATCCGATGCGTGCGACATCCCGCAGCGCATTGGCGCGTGCCTCGGCCAGCGTGGCCCCTTTGCCCACGACGAACAACACGCGGCCGCCCGAGGTGAGGATGCGGCTGCCATCGGTCTTCGTCCCCATGTGGTAAAGGGCGCCTTCCACCCGGTCGAGCCCCTTGATCTCGCAGCCCTTTTCATAGTCTCCGGGATAGCCTTTCGATGCGAGCACGATGCCGAGCGTGGCGAAATCGTGCCATACGAGCTGCGTATCGCCGCCGTCGGCCACAGCGCAGAAGATATCCACGATGTCGCTTTTCAGGCGCGGCAGCACGACCTCGGTTTCGGGGTCGCCGAAACGGGCGTTGAATTCGATGACCTTGATCCCCTGCGGGGTCTTCATCAGGCCGCCGTAAAGCACGCCTTCGAACGGGCAGCCCTCGGCGACCATCGCGTCGGCGGTCGGTTGCAACACCTTCTCGAGCGCATAGCGTTCGTCCTCGGCCGAGATGAACGGCAGGGGCGAATATGCGCCCATACCGCCCGTATTGGGCCCCTTGTCGCCGTCAAATGCCCGCTTGTGATCCTGCGCCAGCACCATCGGCCATACCTTATGCCCGGAGACGAAGCACATGAACGAAAATTCAGGCCCCGTGAGGAAATCCTCGACGACGACCTTGCCCGCGCCGAATTTGTCGTCGAGCAACATGTCCTTCAGGGCGGCGTCGGCCTCCTCCATCGTCTCGGCGATCACCACGCCCTTGCCCGCGGCCAGCCCGTCGTATTTCAGCACGGCAGGCAGCGGACGCGAAGCGACATAGTCCATCGCCGCGGCATAATCGGTGAAGGCCCGGTAACCGGCCGTCGGAATGGCGTATTTGGCCATCAGGTCTTTGGCGAACTCCTTGCTCGACTCGATACGCGCGGCAGCCTTCGTAGGGCCGAAAGCCCGCAGCCCGGCGGCCTTGAACGCATCGACCACACCCGCCGCCAACGCCACCTCGGGGCCGACGACCGTAAGGCCGATCCCGTTCTGCGCCGCAAAATCGCGCAGCCGCTCCACCTCCGTCTCGCGGATAGCCACGCACTCGGCCTGCGCCGCAATACCCGCATTGCCGGGGGCGCAAAATATCTTCTCCACCTGGGGCGAGCGCGACAGCGCATCCACAATTGCATGTTCACGGCCACCGCCGCCAATAACCAAAACTTTCATACGAATACGAATTAACAGTTTCCACCGCCGTTATGCCGCCGGACGATGTATGCACGGCCTGCTGCCGACCACAAGTCCGGCACTCTCCCCAAGCCCCTCCCTCGGGAGAGGCTTGTCGCAGCGGCAAAAGTTTTTATTTATACCGTCCGATTTCCGATCGCCACGGAAGCGGATTTCACCTTGGCGAAGTCCGGTTCGGGCGGGGCACAGCATCCTGTTTCCCGCCCGAAGCGGGCACGGCGAGACGAAAGGTGCCGCGATAATCGAAAATCAATGTTTGAAATGGCGCTCGCCCGTGAATACCATGGCGATGCCCTTCTCGTCGGCCTTCCGGATCGAGTCCTCGTCACGTACCGAACCACCCGGCTGCACGATGGCCGTCACGCCGTATTCGGCAGCCAGCGTCACGCAGTCGTCAAAGGGGAAGAAGCCGTCCGAAGCCAGCACCAGTCCTTCGGTAACGCCGGCGGCATGCGCCTGCCGGAGTGCGATCTCGGCCGAGCCGATGCGGTTCATCTGCCCGGCGCCCACGCCCAGCGTACGGCCGTCCCTGACGGCGACGATGGCGTTCGACTTGACGTGCTTGACGATATGCCAGCCGAAATTCAGGTCGTCCATCTGTGCCGCGGCGGGTTTTGCCTTCGTCACGCACATATCGGCCGTGACGGTTTTCGTCGCCACGTCGAGATCCTGCACCAGCAGGCCGCCGTTGACGCTGACATATTGCTTGGGGTCGACGGCCCCCTGCTGCATATCGACCTCCAGCAGCCGCAGGTTTTTCTTCGTGCAGAGCACTTCGAGCGCCCCTTCGTCGAATTTCGGCGCCATGATGATCTCGAGGAAGATCGGTTTCATCAACTCGGCCGCCTCGCGCGTTACGGTGCAGTTCGTGGCGACGATACCCCCGAAGATCGACACCTTGTCGGCCTCGTAAGCCTTCGTCCAGGCATCCACGACATCCTTGCCGACGGCAGCACCACAGGGATTCATATGTTTGAGTCCCACGCAGAACGGCTCATCGAACTCGCGGACGATGCACAGCGCGGCATTGGCATCCTGGATATTGTTGTACGACAACTCCTTGCCGTTGAGCTGACGGGCGAAAGCCAGCGAATAGGGAACCTTCGTCTGCTCGCGGTAGAACTTGGCCGACTGGTGGGGATTCTCCCCGTAGCGCAGCGACTGCACGAGGTCGAATTCGAGGAACAGCTTCTCGTTAAGCCCGGCCTGTGCACGCATATAGGCCGCGATCATCGCATCGTACTCGGCCGTATGGGTGTATGCCTTGGCGGAAAGTTTCAGGCGCGTAGCCTTTTCGGTATTGCCGGCAGTGCGGATCTCGTTCAAAATCAAGTCATAGTCCGCAGGGTCGCAGACCACCGTGACGTCGGCCCAGTTCTTGGCGGCCGAACGCAGCATCGAAGGGCCGCCGATGTCGATGTTCTCGATGGCGTCCTCCATCTTCACATCGGGTTTGGCAATGGTCTGGCGGAACGGGTAGAGGTTCACACAGACCATGTCGATAAATTCGATATTGTTATCTTTCAGGGCTTTCAGGTGTTCGGGATCGTCGCGTCGCGCCAGCAGGCCGCCGTGCACGTTGGGGTGCAGGGTCTTGACTCGGCCGTCGCAGATCTCGGGAAAGCCCGTCACGTCGCTGATGTTGATTACTTCCACCCCGCTGTCGGCCAGCAGTTTCATCGTGCCGCCCGTGGCGATCACCTCCCAGCCCAGGGCACGCAGGCCCTTGGCGAAATCAACGACACCCGTTTTGTCGCTGACACTGATTAATGCACGCATATCGTTATTATTCCTTTAATAATTTATTAATCGTTTCTATATAAAGCGGATATTCCACCGCATGAATCCGGGCTTCCAGCTCGGCGATGTCGTCGCCGTCGTACCCGAACGCCCGCTGGGAGATGATCTTCCCGCCGTCGAGCGTCGCATCGACATAGTGGATCGTCACACCGAAGACCTTGACGCCGTATTCCAGCGCCTGTTCGATGGCATGCGCCCCGCGGAATGCCGGCAGCAGCGAAGGATGGATGTTGATGATCCGCCCGCCGTAAGCCCCCAGCAGCACGTCGCCGACGATGCGCATGTACCCCGCCAGGCAGACCAACTCCACGCCGGCTTCGTCGAGCCGCCGCACGATCTCGCGCTCGTAGTCGGCCTTCGAGGCATACTCTTTCGGGGCGAATACGAATGCCTCGACCCCGTGCCCCGCAGCCCGCTGCACGACCCCGGCGCCGGGTTTGTCGCAGACCATCAGCACCACCCGGGCCGGGATCTCCCCCCGCTCGCAGGCCGTGGCGATGGCCTCGAAGTTCGTGCCGCTGCCGCTGGCAAAGACCGCAAGGCGTCGCACGGCCTTAGCGGATTACGACACCCTCGGTGTCCGTGACGCGTCCGATGACGGCCGCCTTCTCGCCCTGCTCCGCAAGGATGGCGATGGCTTTCTCCGCCTGCGACGCATCGAGGGCGATGACCATGCCGATGCCCATGTTGAAGATGTTGAACATCTCGCGGTGGGCCACCTTGCCGTATTTCTCGAGGAAGCGGAACACGGGCAGTATCTCCCAAGTGCCCTCCTCGATTTCGAGTCCCTGCCCTTCGTGCAGGATGCGGGGGATATTTTCGTCGAACCCTCCGCCCGTGATATGGCTGATGCCGTGTACGTCGCAGCTGCGGATCACTTCGAGCACCTGCTTCACGTAGATCTTCGTCGGGGTGAGCAGCACTTCGCCCAGCAGTTTGTTCGACAACTCGGGATAGACCTTGTGCAGATCCAGGCAGTTATCCGCAAGGATCTTACGCACGAGGCTGAAGCCGTTGGAGTGCACGCCGCTCGAGGCGATGCCCACCAGCACATCGCCGGCCCTGACCTTCGATCCGTCGATGAGCTTCGATTTCTCGACCACGCCGACCGTGAAACCGGCGATGTCGTACTCGCCCTCGGAGTACATGCCCGGCATTTCGGCCGTCTCGCCGCCGACCAGCGCACAACCCGCCTGACGGCAGCCGTCGGCAACACCGCTCACGATGGCCTCGATCTTCTGGGGTTCGTTATGGCCTACGGCGACATAGTCGAGGAACACCAGCGGCTCGGCACCCTGCGCCAGCACGTCGTTGACGCACATGGCCACGGCATCGACGCCGATCGTGTCGTGCTTGTCCATCTCGAACGCCAGCTTGAGCTTCGTGCCCACGCCGTCGGTACCGCTCACCAGCACCGGCTCCTTCACGTTCAGTGCCGAGAGGTCGAACATGCCTCCGAATGCACCGATATTGCCCATCACGCCCAGGCGCGAGGTCGATGCCACGTGTTTCTTGATGCGCCGCACCACTTCGTATCCGGCCTCGAGGTTCACACCGGCCTTCTCATAACTCTGTGCCATTATAATCTTCCTTTAACAGTCCTTAACATTTTACGTCTTTGTTCACCTCGTCGACCGACTGGTACAACGCCGTGGGATAGTGCCCCGTGAAGCAGGCCATGCACAAATCCTTGCGGTTCCCCGCCCTGAGCAGTGCCCCGGGCGACAGGAACGCCAGCGAATCGGCGCATATCTCCGCCCGGACACCGTCCACCTCCTTGCGCGCCGAGATCAGCTCGTCGCGGGTCGAGGTATCCACCCCGTAGAAGCAGGGGTGCGTCATCGGGGGACTGGCAATGCGCACATGCACCTCGGTGGCCCCCGCCTCCTTGAGCATCGTGACGATGCGGCGCGAGGTCGTACCGCGCACGATCGAATCGTCGACCAGCACCACGCGCTTGCCCTTAACGATCGTCCTCACGGCCGAGAGCTTCATGCGCACCCCTTTCTCGCGTAGCTCCTGCGAAGGCTGGATGAACGTACGGCCGATGTACTTGTTCTTGATAAGCCCCATTTCATACGGCAGGCCGCTCGCCTCGGCATAGCCCATCGCGGCGCTGAGGCTCGAGTCGGGAACCCCGACCACGATGTCCGCCTCGGCAGGCGCCTCGCCGAAGAGCAGGCGCCCCGATTCCTTGCGGTAGGCATGGACGTTGCACCCTTCGATGTCACTGTCGGGACGTGCAAAGTAGATATACTCCATCGAGCACATCTCGCAACGCTTATACTGCGAGAAATCGCGGCTCCGGATGCCCTCGCTGTCGATCGTGACGATCTCGCCCGGCTCGACGTCGCGGACGAACTCCGCACCCAGCACGTCGAAGGCACAGGTTTCGCTCGACACGACATAACCGTCGCCTAGCCGGCCGATCGACAGCGGCCGCAGGCCGTATTTGTCACGGCAGGCATAGATGCGGTTGGCGGTCATGATCAGGAATGCAAAAGCCCCCTCGATCATATTCAGTGCGTCGATGATCGAATAGATGCGCGGACGGTCGTGGTATTTGGTCTCCTTCTTGATCAGGTGCGCCAGGATCTCGCTGTCCGAGGTCGACTGGAAGAGGCTCCCCTTGTTCTCGAGATAAATTCGCAACAACGCCGAATTGACGATATTACCGTTGTGCGCCAGCGCGAAATCGCCCGTGTTGTGGCGGAAAAGGAACGGTTGCACGTTCTCGATGCCACCACCGCCGGCGGTGGTATAGCGCACATGCCCGATGGCCATGTCGCCCTTGAGCGTCGAGAGCTTTTCCTCGTCGAACACCTCGGTGACCAGGCCGCCGCCCTTGATGCGGCGGAACGTCGCGTCCCGGTCGACGGTCACGATACCGGCACCCTCCTGACCGCGGTGCTGCAAGGCATGCAGGCCATAATAGGTCAGCGACGCAGCGTCCTTGACTCCGAAGACGCCGAACACCCCGCACTCCTCATGCAACTCGCGGTCGCTAATCTGCCCCATCACCATTACCCGACGATTTTCTGCAAACGTGCCAAAATCTCCTCGTAAGCCTCGCGCACCTTGCCCAGGTCACGACGGAAACGGTCTTTGTCGAGTTTCTCGTTGGTCGTCATGTCCCACAGGCGGCAGGTATCGGGCGACACTTCGTCGGCGAGCACGATCTCCCCGTCCGACGTGCGGCCGAACTCGATCTTGAAGTCCACGAGTTTGATGTTCATCTTGGCAAAAAGGTTGCGCAGGATCTCGTTGATACGCGAGGTCATGGCGTAGATCAGTTCGAGTTCCTCGTAGGTCACGGCACCCAATGCCACGGCGTGGTGGTCGTTGATCAGCGGGTCGCCCAGCTCGTCCTTCTTGTAGCAGATGTCGTAGATGACGTTCGACGGCTGCGTACCCTCCTCGATACCGAGGCGCTGGGCCATCGATCCGGCGATGACATTGCGCACGATCACCTCCAGCGGGATGATCGTCACCCGGCGGCACACCTGGTCGCGGTCGTTGATCGTCTCGATATAGTGGGTCTTGACACCCGCCTTCTGAAGCTCCTTGAAAATCAGGGTCGAGATGGCGTTGTTCAGCACGCCCTTGTTTTCGATCGTGGCTTTCTTGATGTTGTTGAAAGCCGTTGCCGCATCCTTGTAGTGGATGATGATCTTGTCGGGATCGTCGGTGCGGAAAACCTGTTTTGCCTTGCCTTCGTAGAGCATTTCGAGCTGTTTCATGGTGTTTGTGAGTTTAAGTTTTATGTTGTATTAATTTTTGCGGAAATAGTTGACGGCATTGCGGAACAGCGACTGTTCCTTCTCGCCTGCGATATTTTTGAAGAGGTTTTTCTCGTAACGCTCCGTATGCCCCATCTTGCCGAGGATCTGGCCGTCACGCGACACCAGGCCCTCGATGGCATACGACGAACCGTTGGGGTTGTACGGCGCCTCGGCCGTCGCATGTCCCGCGTCATCGACATACTGGAAGGCCACCTGCCCGTTGGCGAACAGTTCCCCGGCCAGTTCTTCGCTCACGACGAACTTGCCTTCGCCGTGGCTGACGGCGATCGAGTGGATGTCGCCCAGACCAAAGCCCGCAAGCCACGGGGAGTTGAGCGTCGAGACGCGCGTCGAGACGATCTGCGAAATATGGCGGTTGATGTCGTTGCGGAACAGCGTCGGCGAATCCTTGGTCACCATGCCCAGGCGACCGTAAGGCAGCAGGCCGGATTTGACGAGCGCCTGGAAACCGTTGCAGATGCCGAGGATCAGCCCGCCGCGGTCGAGCAACGCATGGATTTCATCGCGTATATCCTTATTGTTGAGTACGTTGACGATAAACTTGGCGCTGCCGTCGGGTTCGTCACCCGACGAGAAGCCGCCGCTCAGTACGAAGATATGGGCGCGGCGGATATGTTCCTTCATTTCGCGGATCGAACGCAGGATGTCGTCGCCCCCGAGGTTGCACAACACGCTCATCTCCACCTCGGCCCCGGCCTTGCGGAATGCCTTGGCCGTGTCGTAGTCGCAGTTCGTGCCCGGGAACACGGGGATATAGACCAGCGGATGTTCGACGGCTTCGCCCCGATAGGCGAAAGTCCGGGGTGCGGGCTCCGAGGTCATCACCCCGGCATGGTTCTCCCCCTTGTCGGGGTAAACGGCCGCGAATTTCTCGGTATTGGCCTTGTAGAGGACGTCGAGCGGCATTTTCACGCCGTTGACGGTCAATGCCTCTTCGGCTGCGGTCATACCCAGCAGCCCGGCCGCAGGATGGGTCAGTTCAACGGCGCTCTCGACAAGGATCGAACCATAGGCGTATCCGAAGAGTTCCGCCTCGTCCATCTCCACCTCGGCGCCGATGCGGTTGCCGAAAGCCATCTTGGCAAGGCCTTCGGCGACACCTCCGAAGCCCACCGACCATGCGGCGAGGATATTGCCGCGTTCGATATTTTCGCTGACGAAGCCGAAGTTGTCCTTCAGCTGCGCCGTGTCGGGCATATGGTTCTCCCTGGGCGTATGGCGCACCAGGTAGATACGGTTGCCGGCCTTCTTGAAATCGGTCGAAATGACCGTCCCGGCATTCACCGTCGTGATGCCGAAGGCCATCAGCATGGGCGGGACGTTGATATGCTGGAACGTGCCCGACATCGAGTCCTTGCCGCCGATCGAGGGCAGGCCCAGTTCGACCTGCATCTTCAGCGCACCGAGCAGGGCACCCAGCGGCTTGCCCCACGAGCGGGGATCGCGGGTCATGCGTTCGAAATATTCCTGGTATGAGTAACGCATCCTGTCATAACGCGCGCCCGCAGCCACGACCTTGGCAGCAGCTTCGACGACGGCATACGCAGCACCGTGGTAAGGGCTCCACGAGGCCAGGTAGGGATTGTAGCCGAAGGCCATGATGCTGGCCGTGTCGGTGTAACCGTCAGTCGGGAGTTTCTGCACCGACACCTGCGTTTCGCTGCCCTGCGTGCGGCCGCCGAACGGCATCAGCACGGTGGAACGGCCGATCGTCGAATCGAACATCTCGATCAGACCGCGCTGCGAGACGACATTGTTGTCGCGCAGGTTCTCCTCGAAGCGTTCGGCAAACGTCGCGCCCACGACCTCGCGGGCAAAGGGATCGCGGTTCTCCACCTCGCCGATCATGGCTTCGGCATAGTGCTTCGCCCCGGCGCTGTCGATGAATTCACGGGCGAGGTCTACGACTTTGCGCCCTTTGTTGAACATCCGCATACGGGCCGTATCCGTCACGTCGGCCACCTCGACCGCCTCGATATTCTCCTCGCGGCAGTAGCCCATGAATTCAGCGACGTCCTTCGCCTCGACGACCACGGCCATACGCTCCTGCGACTCGCTGATCGCCAGTTCCGTGGAATTCAGGCCGCTGTACTTGGTCTTCACACGGTCGAGGTAGATGTCCAGCCCGTCGGCCAGCTCGCCGATGGCGACGCTGACGCCGCCGGCACCGAAGTCGTTCGATTTCTTAATGAGCCGCGTCACCTCCGGGCGGCGGAACAGGCGTTCGAGCTTGCGTTCCTCGGGGGCATTGCCCTTCTGCACCTCGCTGCCGCAGGTTTCGAGCGACTTGGTATTGTGCTCTTTCGACGAACCCGTGGCGCCGCCGATACCGTCACGCCCCGTGCGACCGCCCAGCATGACGATCTTGTCGCCCGGGACGGGCTTTTCGCGGCGGACGTTTTCAGCCTTCACGGCACCGACCACGGCACCGACTTCAAGGCGCTTGGCCACATAGTCGTCGTGGTAAATCTCGCGCACATGGGTCGTTGCCAGCCCGATCTGATTGCCGTAACTGGAGTAGCCCGCGGCGGCCTTCTTCGAAATGACGCTCTGCGGGAGCTTGCCTTCGAGCGTATCGGACACCTTCTGGTAGATATTGCCGGCACCCGTTACGCGCATGGCCTGGTAGACGTAGCTGCGCCCCGACAACGGGTCGCGGATAGCGCCGCCCAGACAGGTCGAAGCACCGCCGAACGGCTCGATCTCGGTCGGGTGGTTATGGGTTTCGTTCTTGAATTGCAGGAGCCACTTCTCGGTCGCCCCGTCGACATCGACATCGACGTATACCGAGCAGGCATTGTTCTCGTCGCTCACTTCCAGGTCGTCCAGCAGCCCTTTCTTGCGCAGGTAACGGGCGCCGATGGTCGCCATGTCCATCAGGCAGATGCTCTTGTGCTCGCGGCCCAGTTCGCGGCGGATGCGCAGGTAGAGGGCCAGCGAATCCTCGATCTCGTCCTTTGCGAACGACTCCTCGACCGTGATGCCCTCCAGCTCGGTGGTGAAGGTCGTATGGCGGCAGTGGTCGCTCCAATAGGTGTCGAGGATGCGCAGCTCGGTCTCATAGGGATCGCGCCCCTCGGCACGGAAATATTTCACCACCTCGCGCAGGTCGTCGGCATTCATCGCCAGCCCGTACCGCTTGCAGCAGGGTTCCAGTTCGGCGTCGGTCATCTTGGTGAAGCCTTCCAGCACGGCTACGGGCTTCACCTCGGCCTGTTCCATGTCGGTCAGCACGTCCAGATTCTTCTCGCGCGACTCGACCGCGTTGATATAGTAATGGCGGATGCGCGCCAGATCTTCGTCGGAAACGGCATCGTCGAACAGCAACAGCTTCGACGAGCGGATGCGCACCTGGGCCGACGGGTCGATCAGCCGCACGCAGTCGACGGCCGACGCGGCACGTTGGTCGAACTGGCCGGGGAGATACTCCACGGCGATGTATTTCCGTCCCGCCAGGTCGCACGAATCGGTCACGCTGTCGGTTACCACTTCGCCGAAGACGCTGTAACGGCTCTTTTCGAGCAGCTCTCGGCTGAACCCGAACAGGTCGTAGACGTTGAGCAACCGCAGGCTGCGGATGTCCAGGTTCAGATTGGTGTTCAGCTCCCGGCGCAGGCTGTCGGCCTCGACCCGGAAACGGGGATGTTTCTCAACAAAAATCCGGTAGTTTTCCATGTTATTTCGTTTGCACTTATTTTACGAATCTGTCGGCCCACGCGGCACCGTATTCCCCGGCGTCCATCCCGACGAAGGTGATATGCCCCATCTTGCGCTTCGGACGGCTCTCGGTCTTGCCGTAAAGGTGGACATGGACACCCGGGCGGTTTTCGGCGGCGACCCTCTCGGCCGCTTCGAGATCCTGCCCCAGAATGTTCTTCATCACGGTCGGCGCCACGAGCCGCGGCTCCTGCAACGGTTCGCCCAGCAGGAAGCGCACCAGTTCGCGGAACTGGTTGGTCGTGCACCCCTCGATGGTATAGTGCCCCGAATTGTGGGGCCGCGGCGCCATTTCGTTGAAATAGAACTCCCCGTCGCGGATGAAGAACTCGATGGCGAGGATCCCGCGGTAGCGGCAGGATTTCATGAACCGCTCGCCGGCCGCAGCCATGCGGCTGCGCAGGCCGTCGTCCATCCCCTCGGCGGGGACGAAGCACAGGTCGAGGATACCGTCGCGGTGGACGTTCCGCCCGATGGGGAAATGGATGACGCGCTCCCCGTCCGAGACCATCACGATGCTGGCTTCGAAATCGAACGGCACGAACGCCTCCAGGATGCAGGGTACGGAGAGCATCGGCAGCGCACGCGGCACGTCGGCCTCGTCCTTCAACACCAATTGCCCGTGGCCGTCGTATCCCAGCGTACGGGTCTTGAGCACCGCCGGGAATCCGATCTCGGCCAAGGCGGCACGCAGCGACGCCTCGTCGTCCACGGCGGCGTACAGGGGCGTCCGCAGCCCGTTGGCACGGGCATTGTCCTTCTCGCGCAGGCGATCCTGCGAATCGTAGAGCGGGCGGAAACCCTGCGGGATATTGTATTTCTTTTCCAGCGGGATCAGCACGCTGCCCGGGACGTTTTCGAATTCGTAGGTCACCACATCGCTGCGGCGGCAAAGCTCTTCGAGCGCCGCGGCATCGTCATACGCCGCCACGATGTGCCCGTCGCTCAGCGCGAACGCGGGGGCGTCGGGCGCAGGGTCGAGGCACAGCGTGCGCGCCCCGAGCAGGTGCGCCTGCTCGACGATCATCAGCCCCAGCTGACCGCCGCCGATGATACCGATCGTTTTCGTTTTCTCTGCCATAGTCGCCTCCCCTGCCGGATTAAAGTTCTGCCGCCAGCACATCGGCGGTCTGTTTCGCACGGAACGCTTCGAGCCGGGCAGCCAGCTCCGCATCCTGCAGTGCGAGGATCGACACGGCTATCAGCGCCGCGTTCTTCGCCCCGTTGATGGCCGTCGTCGCCACCGGAACGCCCGCAGGCATCTGCACGATCGAAAGCAGCGAATCCAGCCCGTTCAGGGCACGCGACTTCACGGGGACGCCCACCACGGGCAGCGTGGTCATCGAGGCCACCATGCCCGGCAGATGCGCGGCACCGCCCGCACCGGCGATAATCACCCCGATACCGCGGCTTTTGGCCGTCTTGGCATATTCGCAGAGCAGGTCAGGGGTACGGTGGGCGCTCACCACACGCTTTTCGAAATCGACACCGAATTGTCCGAGCATGGCGACGGCATCGGCCATCACCTCATAATCGCTCACCGAGCCCATAATAACACCGACCTTCATACCTTTGGTTTTAAGTTTGAAAAAAAGACAGACCGCCACGACACGTATGTCATGGCGGTCTGGTATCTATCTGCGTATTCCGCTCCCGGACACCTGCTGCCCTTGCATCTGCGTACTCCGATCCTGCTGTCGGCACGACGACGAATAGAACGCAGCGGCCTGGCCCTGCTGTTTCTTACGTTCGCGTTGGTCGATTCTGTCGGTAGATGTCATGGGGAGGTGTTCGGATTAACCTAACAATTGTCAAAACAACGCTACAAAAATAGCGCTTTTCAGCCGATTTACAAAATCCCCGGGCATATTCTATTGACAAATTATCGACATTTCGGGATTCCGGCAAAAACAAAAAATCCGCCGCGGCCGGTTCCGGCTGCGGCGGATTGACATCGGTTCGACTCGTCCGTGCTATTCGCGGCTGAACGAGTAAGGGGCATCCCCGGGCTCCGTACCCCGCGTGTAATCGGGTTCGGGACGCATCGAGAAGCGGACGCCGGCACCCTTCACGAGGTCGGAATGGCGCAGGAAATTATGCGTATAGGCCTTCCCGTCGAACTGCACGGCTCCGATATAACGGTTCTCGGGGCTGTTGTCCGGCGCTTCGAGCACGATCTTATTCCCGTTTTCGAGGTTCACGACGGCCTTGCGGAACAGCGGCGAACCGACGACGTATTCGTCCGAAGCCGGGCAGACGGGATAGAACCCCAGGGCGGAGAAGACATACCAGGCCGAAGTCTGGCCGTTGTCCTCGTCGCCGCAATAGCCGTCGGGGCGGGCCGAATAGAGGCGATCCATCACCTCGCGCGCCCAGTACTGGGCTTTCCACGGGGCACCCGCATAATTATAGAGGTAGATCATGTGCTGCGCAGGCTGGTTGCCGTGGGCGTAGTTGCCCATGTCGGCCACCTGCATCTCGGTGATCTCGTGGATGCGGAACCCGTAGTAGCTGTCGTCGTAGATCGGCGGCACGACGAATACCGAATCGAGCATCTGGACGAACTGTTCCCGGCCGCCCATCAGGTCGACGAGCCCCTCGACGTCGTGGAATACCGACCACGTATAATGCCACGAGTTACCCTCGGTGAAGGCGTCGCCCCACTTGTAGGGGCTGAACGGCGCCTGGAACTTGCCGTCCTTGAGGCGGCCGCGCATCAGGCGGGTCTCGGGGTCGAAGACATTGCGGTAGTTCCGGGCACGCGCCGCCCACTTGTCCAGTTCGGCTTGAGGACGGTTCAGTTTCCTGGCGACCTGGAGGATACACCAGTCGTCATAGGCATATTCGAGCGTGCGGGCCACGTTCTCGGGAATGTTCACGTCGTAAGGGATATATCCCAGCTCGTTGTAGTACTCGTGCCCCCAGCGTCCGGTCGACGCAACGGTCGGGTGCACGTGCTCCGTGGCGTACACCATCGCATCGTAGAGCACCCCGAGGTCTTTGTCGTTCGTGCCCTTCACCACGGCATCGGCAACCACCGAAGCGGAATTGTTGCCCACCATGCAGCCGCGGTGCCCGGGCGACGCCCATTCGGGCAGGAAACCGCTCTCGCGAGCGGCGTTAGCGAGTCCCTGCTGGATTTCGGCGTTCACGGAGGGGTAAACGAGGTTCAGCAGCGGGAAAAGGCTGCGGAAGGTGTCCCAGAACCCGGTGTCGGTATACATGTAGCCGGGGAGCACCTCGCCGTTGTAGGGGCTGTAATGCACGACCTCGCCCTGGTCGGTCACCTCGTAGAACTTACGCGGGAAGAGCACCGAGCGGTAGAGGCACGAATAGAACGTACGGTACTGGTCGTCCGTACCGCCCTCGACCTCGATGCGCCCCAGCACGTCGTCCCAGCGCGCCTGCGCTTTGGACTTCACCGTTTCGAAATCGTCGCTGCCCAGCTCCCGGAGGTTCTGCAGCGCCTGCTCGGGAGAAATGAACGACGACGCCACGCTGGCGCATATCTGCTGGCCACGGCGGGTTGCGAAATGCACCTTGGCCACGGCATGTTCGCCCGTGACGGACTTCTGTCCTTCGGGATAGAGCAGGTTGCTGCCGGGTTTGTATCCGCCGGGGGCATCGGTCAGCTCGATGGCGCTGAACGGCGTATCGAAGCGCACGACGAACCAGTTGCGGAAATTCTCCGGCACACCGCCGCTGTTGCGCGTGGTATAACCGACGATCGTACGGTCGTCGACCATCCCGACCTGCGAACCGCGGTCGAAGGCGTCGATCACCACGCCCGACTCCTTCGAGTCAGGGAAGGTGAAGCGCATCATTGCGGCGCGGTCGGTCGGCGTGATCTCCACGCGGATGTCATGGTCGGCGAGGTAAGTTTTATAATAATAGGGTTTGGCCACTTCGGACTGGTGTGAAAACCAGCTGGCGCGCGACTCCTCGTCGAATTTGTCCTCCCCGCGCACGGGCATGAGCGAGAACTGGCCGTAATCGTTGATCCACGGCGAGGGCTGGTGGGTCTGTTTGAATCCCCGCACCTGGTGCGCCCCGTAAGTATATGCCCAGCCGTCGCCCATCTTGCCGGTCTGGGGCGTCCAGAAATTCATGCCCCACGGCAGGGCGATGGCCGGATAGGTGTTGCCCGTCGAGAGCGAAAAATCCGACTGCGTACCGACCAGCGTCGAAACGTACTCCGAAGGACGGAGGCGCTGCTCTCCGGCCGAAGGGCATGTGCACGAAGCGAGTGCGGCGGCACAGAGGGCGGCAAAAGCGATATATCCTTTTTTCATGGTCTTTCGATGTTTAGAGTTCATACCACACTGCGGGTTGGGCACCCATCTCGAATTCGAGCCTGCCACCGGCGGCGATGTCGTCGAAGGCGATATAGGGCTTGGTGTAGGGTTTGCCGTTGAGCTTCACCGCCTGGATGTATTTGTTCGCGGCGGAGTTGTTATGCGCCGTGACGGTCAGCACGCCGTCGCGGACACGCACCTCGGCCCGGTCGAACAGGGGCGAGCCGAAGAAATAGCGGCCCCCGGCGGGTTCGACCTGGTAGAAACCCAGCGACGAGAGGACGTACCATGCCGACATCTGCCCCACGTCCTCGTTGCCCGAAAGCCCGTCGGGCTGGTCGTGGTAGAGCGTCGTCAGTATCTCGCGCACCTTGTCGGCGGTCTTGGCCGGCTGGCCTATCATCGTGTAGAGGTAGACGACGTGGTGGCTGGGTTCGTTGCCGTGGGCGTACTGACCGATCAGGCCCGAAATATCGGGCGAGGCGGCCCCCTCGAGCACGGAGCTGACGACGAACAGCGAGTCGAGTTTCCCGGTGAAGGCTTCCTTGCCGCCGAAACAGCCGATCAGCCCCTCGACGTCGTGCGGCACGAGCCATGTGTACTGCCATGCGTTGCCCTCGCAGTAGTCGTCCTCGCGGTGGGTCGAGGCGAAGGGATTGAACGGCGTGCGGAATCTGCCTTTTGAATCGAGGCCGCGCATGAAGCGGGTCTGCGGATCGAAGAAATGGCGGTAGGATTTGCTTCGTTCGAGGAAATAGTCGTAATCCGCGGTCTTGCCCAGCTCTTTGGCGACCTGTGCCACGGCCCAGTCGGCGAGGGCGTACTCCATGTCGTAAGCCACCGCCTCGTTGAAGAGGTCGCAGGGGATATAGCCGTATTTCATGCGCAGATCCATACCCCGCTCGCCGAGCATCGCCGACTGCTTGAGCGCCTCATAGGCCTGCTCCCTGTCGAAGCCGCCGTAGCCTTTGAGCACGGCGTCGGCCAGGGCTGGGATACCGGGATTGCCGACCATGCAGTCGGTTTCGTTGCCCATCAGGTGCCATACGGGAAGCTTGCCCTGCTGCCGGTAGATATGGAGCATCGTATTGGCGATGTCGGGCATCTTCTCGGGGTGGAGGATCGTCATGAGGGGCTGGGCGGCGCGGTAGGTGTCCCACAGCGAGAAAGTCGTATAGTTCACGAACGGCGCGGCGCGGTAGATCTTGCCGTCGGAACCGCGGTAGTCGCCGTTCACGTCGCAGAATTCGGACGGGGCGACCATCGTGTGGTAAAGCGCCGTATAGAAAATGCGGCGCGCGGCGTCGTCCGAAGTCTCGATGCGCACCTTCTGCAACTCGGCGTCCCACGCCCGGTCGGCGGCTGCGGCCGTCGCTTCGAAGTCCCAGCCGGGAAGCTCGGCCTGCATGTTCAGGCGTGCATTCTCGATGCTCACGGGCGAAATGGCGACCTTGACATAGATCGTCTCTCCGGCCGAAGTGTCGAAACCGACCCGGCCGTAAAGGCGCTCCGCCCTGAAGCTGTCGCCTTCGCGCAGGCCGCTGCCCTCGCCGCCCTCGTAAATGGCCAGCGACTTGAAGGGTTTGGAGAATTCGGCCGTGAAATAGACCCGCTGGTCTTTCGCCCAGCCCGTCGAGTAGCGGTAGCCGCTGATCGTATGGTCGTCGGCACGCTCGATGAAGGTTTCGGTCGGGGCATCCCAGCAGCCGCCGTTCTCGAGGTCGAAGACCACGGCGGCATCGGCCGATGCCGGGAAGGTGTATTTGTGCAGGCCGACGCGCTTGGTGGCGGTCAGCTCCACGTCGATGCCGTAGCGGTCGAGCCGCGTGGCGTAATAGCCCGGGCGGGCCTTTTCATTGGCGTGGCTGAAATACGACCACATGCCCGACTGGGGGTCGTCCTCCGTGCCGCGGGCATAGGTCACCTGCCCCACGACGGGCATCACCGTGACGTCGAACAGGTCGCCGATACCGGTGCCGTTCAGGTGGGTGTGGCTGAAACCGACGACCGTCGTGTCGGAAATGTGGTAGCCCGACGTCCAGTCCCACGACTGCGGGATGCTCGTGGGGCCGAGCTGTACGGCGCCGAACGGGACGTTGGCGCCCATGAATACATGGCCGTGGCCGCCCGTGCCGATACGCATGTCGACATACTGCGTCAGCGAATCCGTACGGGGTGCCTGCGAGCAGGCCGCCAGAAGCAGGCCTGCGCCGAGAGCTGAGAGAGATTTTAAATTCATAGGGACATATGTTGTTTTTATTTGCGTTCGGGTTGCAATCCGAAAACCAGCCGGCCGCCGCCCACCAGTTCGCCGTGCGAAATGCGGTATTTCTTCAGCGGCCTGCCGCCGAGGGTCATCGAGCCGATGTAGACGTCGCCGGCTCCGGAGCGTTCCGTTTCTATAACGAGCTCCCCGGCCGGATAGTATTTCGGGTCGAGCGTAACGGTCACCTTGTCGAAAACAGGCGATGTAAGCGTATAGTAAGGCTCCCCCGGGCAGTCCGGGTAGAGGCCCATCATCGAGAAGACCGCCCACGCCGACATGGTGCCCGTGTCGTCATTGCCGGGGATGCCGTCGGGGGCTGTCGTAAAGTACCTGTCCAGCAAACGCCGCACCTCGCGCTGCGTACGCCACTCCTCGCCCCGGAAATAGCTGAACAGGTAAGGATAGGCGATGTCGGGTTCGTTCGCCGGGTCGTACAGCCCCTGGTCGAAGACCATCTGCAGCTTGTCGATGAATCGGCGCCTGCCGCCCATCAGCCGGGCCAGTCCGGCCACGTCGTGCGGGACGTAGAACGTATAGTTCCAGGCCGAACCTTCGTGGAAGCCGGGGACGGGTTCGAAATTCTCGCCCTGGCGCGGGTCGAAGGGCGTGAGGAACTTACCCTCCCTGGTAATCGGACGGAACGTGCCCGACTCGGTGCTGTAATAGTTCTTATAGCCGAGCGAGCGGGCGCGGAACAGCGCCGCGTCGTCTTTTTTGCCGAGCGAGTCGGCCAGCAGCGACAGCGCGTGGTCGGCGATATAGTATTCCAGGGCGTGCGACACGGAGTTGTCGCCCGAAAGGTCGCGGGCGTAGAAGCCCAGCGGCACATAGCCTTTTTCGATGTAGGGGTCGATGTCGGGGCGCATCCTGTTCCGCACGCCCGGCGTCGTGGCCGACTTGCGCATCGCCTCGTAGGCGGCGTCCATATCGAAATCGCGCAGCCCCTTCATCCAGGTATCGACGATCACGGGGATCGACGGGTCGCCCTCCATGGTGAAAGTTTCACGGCCGTAAAGTTCCCACTTGGGGAGCCAGCCCCACTCCCGGTACATGCCGACCATCGAGCGCACCATCTCCAGTTGGCGTTCGGGGTAGACCAGCGTCAGCAGCTGGTGCAGGTTGCGGTAAGTATCCCACAGCGAGAAGACCGTATAGCGGTTGCCCTCGGCCGTGCGGATTTCGGCGCTCTCCATCGCGGGGTATTCGCCGTTGACGTCGCTCAGCACGTTGGGGTGGATCAGCGCATGGTAAAGCCCCGTATAGAAGACCTTCTTCTGCGCTTCGGTACCGCCCTCGACGCAGATGCGCCCCAAGTCGTCGTTCCACGTGCGGCGTGCGGCCGCGCGAATGTCGTCGAACGAGCGCCCCTGCTGCTCGGCTTCGAGGTTCAGGCGGGCGTTCTCGGCCGACACGAACGAAACGCCCATGCGCACCTCGACCTGCTCGCCCGGCTGCATGTCGTAGGAGAACCACACGCCGACGTCGTCGCCGGCAATGTCCTTGCCGTATTGCGTATAGAGCTTGTAGTTGCCGGCATCCTTGTCCCACTCGGCTTCGACGCCCTGTTTCGGGGGTTGTTTCTTCCAGAACCCGGTGGCCGCGGGGCGTTTCGAGACGCGCATCACGAAATAGACCGGGAACACCGCCTGCGGGTTGTAGCAGAACGTGCCCAGCAGTTTCATGCCCTCGACCTCGGTGTCGCTCACGCGGCGCACCCAGGCTCCCGACTCGTTGGTAAGCCCCTCGCCCAGGTTTAACAGAATATGTCCCGTACCCTCCGGAAAGGTATAGCGCTCGGCCGACGTGCGCGGCGTGGCCGTCACCTCGGTGCGGATACCGTACTTGGTCAGCAGGTTCGAATAGTAGCCCGGCGAGGCCGTCTGGCCGGTATATGCGCTGCCGTAGTTGCGGTAATCGACGTCCAGCGCACCCGCCGTCGGCATTACCAGCAGCGAGCCCAGCTCGGGGCATCCCACGCCGCTCAGGGTGACGTGTGCAAAGCCCGTGAAGAACTTGTTGCGGTACTCATAGGGCGCCGACCACCACCGGGCGTCCTTATCGTAGAGGTTCTCGTCGGAGCCCATCACATTGAACGGCACGACCGACATCATCCCGTTGGGGCATACGGCGCCGGGGTTGGTCGTCCCGAAATTGGTCGTCCCGATGAACGGGTCGACCCAATCGGCAGGCTCCTGCGCACGCAGCGGCGCGCAAAGGATGACTGCGGCGAGCGCCGCAGTTAAAAGCGTTCGTCGCAGCGGCATCACAGGATCGAGTGTTTTTTCGTAAATTCGATGATTTCAGGGATATATCCGAAAGCCAATCCCGTAACCGTGTCCGCACACCCGTAGTAGACCGCAACGCGCCCCGTCGCGGGGTCGTGCAGCGCCGCGCAGGGGAACGTCACGTTCGGCACGTCGCCCGTGCACTCGTACGTCTCACGCGGGGAGATCAGGTACGGGCCGCTGCGCGCCGTGACTTTCCACGGCTCATCCAGATCGAGCAATGCCGAGCCGAACGCATAGACGTAGCCGTTGCACGAGCGCAATACACCATGGTAGAACAGCAGCCACCCCTCCGACGTCTCGATCGGAACAGGGCCCGCGCCGATCTTCATGCACTGCCACGCCGAGACTTCGAACGCCGCCGGCGACATCACATGCCGGTGGCGTCCCCAGAACTCCATGTCGGGCGACTCGGAATAGAAAATGTCGCCGAACGCCGTATGCCCGTTGTCGCTCGGACGCGAAAGCATCGCGAATTTCCCGCCGATCTTGCGGGGGAACAGCACGCCGTTGCGGTTGAACGGGATGAAGGCGTTTTCCAGCTGGTGGAACGTCTCGAAATCCTCCGTCCACGCCACGCCGATCGTCGGGCCGTGGTAGCCGTTGCACCACGTCACGTAGTATTTGTCCCCGATCTGAGCCACACGCGGGTCGTAGCCGTAGACCCACTCCGAGATCTCGGCGTCGCCGCCCACCAGGTTGAAGTCCTCCTCGCGGATGTCCCAGTCGATGCCGTCCACCGAGAAGCCCGCGTGGATGCGCATGCGGCGATTCGTGTCGTCGCAGCGGAAAACACCCGCATAGTTGTACTTGCCCTTCTTAAACGGCACGACCGCCGAATTGAAGACCGAGTTGGAGGTCGAAAGCGCGTCGCGCCCGATGATCGGGTTGGCAGAATAGCGCCACATAACCTCCTTGCTCCCCGCGGGACGCTCTTCCCACGGCATATCCGGCAGTGCCGGGCCCATTATTTTCAGGTTGCTCATGTTATTTGGTTGTTGGTTTATCATCATAGGTGAACGGTACGAACCAGGTCATCACAAAGGCGGGGATCGTCGCCAGCATGACCACGATGAAGAAGACGCCGTAGCCCTTCCAGTCGCTCAGGTAACCCGAAACGGCGCCGGTGAGCATCACCGAAAGGTTCATGATGCCCGAGGCGAAAGCGTAGTGCGCCATCTGGTGCCGACCCGGGGCCACCTGCTGCATCATGAAGAGCGTAAGTCCCACGAACCCGAACCCGTAGCCGAAATACTCCACGACGATGCCACCGCCCACGAGCCACATCGATTGCGGCTGGAACCATGCCAGCAGCGCATAGACCGCGAACGGAAGGTTGAAAATGCAGCACAGCGTGAAGAGCGAGCGCCTCAGTCCGCGATGGGCGATATAGTAGCCCGCGAGCAGCGATCCCAAAAGGAATGCCCCGGCGCCGAACGTGCCGTAGTACAACCCGATCTGCTGGTTGGTAAGCCCCAGCCCTCCGGCAGCGGTATCCGCCTTGAGGAACAACGGCACGATCTTCATCACGAAGCCCTCGCCCAGGCGATAGAAGACGATGAAGGCGATGTAATACCAGATATGCTTTTTCGTGAAGAACGCCGCGATCACCTCCTTCAGGCTGCGCAGCCCTTCCCGCAGCGAATGTCCGTCAGCCGCACTTCCGCCCGACGGCAACTCGCGGCTGTGGTAAATACCCAGCAGGACGAGCAGGCCGCAAAGGATCGCCAGCACCACCGTCCACGACTGCACATAGGCATCGAAGGTCGCCGCCCCGGAATCGCTGAAGCGCTTGCCGAGCCAACCCGCGAACCAGACCAGGCCGCCCGTGGCGACCAGTTTCGCAAGGTTGTAGAACGCCCCCTGCCAGCCGATATACCGCGCCTGATCCCCGGTCGAGAGCTCCGACATGTAAACGCCGTCGGCCGCGATGTCGTGCGTGGCGCCGCTGAAGGCCACCACCGCGAAGACCCCCACCGTGACGGCGAAGAAATGGGGCATATGCAGCGCCAGCGCAGCAAGGCCGAACAATACGCCGCTCAGGAGCTGCGTCGTGACGACGAAGAATTTTTTGGTGCGGAAAATTTCCAGGAAGGGGCTCCACAGGAATTTGATCGTCCACGGCCACATGATCAGCGACGTCCAGAACGCGATCCGGGCGTCGGAAATCCCCATATCCTTGAACATGACGGCCGAGACCATGTTCAGCACGACGAACGGAAGCCCCATCGCAAAATAGACCGTAGGCACCCAGGCCAGCGGCGAAGTTTTTTTAACTGTCGAAATCATCGGGTCTTCTCCGGTTTTAGGTTAGGGATGCACAAAGATAATAAAATCTTTCCGCACGCGATCGGTATTCCGGGCGGTTATCATCTTTGCATCCGTAAAGTAATACAATTTCGGGCGCCGGATTACTAAAGCGGCCGGCAATTTAATTCCCCGGGAAAGAAGACCGTGCAGCCGGCGGGTCTTGCGGCTCGCGACTGCACGGTCGTTTTCACGTGCGCATCGAATTTATTTGTAGACGATCTCCGCGCCGGAGGTGTAGGTCAGATTCGGAATCGTCTGTCCCTGCTTCAGATAGATGGTTTTGAGCACACCGGCATTACGTACCGCATCGAGCGTCTCGAGCGCCGGGCAGCCCGACACGTCGATCGAGGCAAGCACATCGGTCGGCCCCCACCAACCTCCGTCTCCGGAGAAGGGCACCTTGAGTGTCTTCAGGTGTGTGCCCGACACGGTCAGCGACGAGGGAACGATGTAATCCCAATAGCTATCGGGGGCCTGGTGGTACAACGCCGAGAAATTCAGCTCCTCGACGGCATTGTCGCCGAGCACGATCTCGGACAGGCCGTTATAGTCGATATTGAGCGAATTGACCTTCGTGAGTTTGCTGATATCTATCTTAGTCAGTTTGTTGTTGTAAACGTCGATCTTTTCGAGGTTGGCGAAAATCTCGATGCCCTCGAGCGAGAGGATCGGATCGTCCCAAGAACCCGGACGGTATGTGAATTCGGTCGCATTCAGCCCGTCCTCGGTCACCACACATACGCCGTCGCTGAGTTCGAGCAGCCAGTTCAAGTCCACCAGCTTGTTTCTGAACACCTTGTCGGCAATGGTAACCACGACCGCATCGGGATCCTTCTGGACGATGGAAACCACCTTCGTGATACCTGCCCCGCTGATCGTGATTTTACCGCTGCGCGATACGGTCGCGGGGGCGAGGTGGAATCGGAGCGTCTTGGTCACCAGGCCGCGCGTTTCGGGCACCTGCGTAATCCAGTTGCCGGAGATGGTCACCTGATAGGCAACGTTCGATTCGACGTCGATGGAAATCGTGCGTTCCGCAAGGTCGAACATCAGGCCCTCGTCCCCCATATTGATGGCGTCGATCTGGCGCTGGGTAAGCGGGATGTCGACCGACTGCCCCATGCCCGAGACCGTGATCACCGTCGAACGGTCATCGTAATCCGGGTTCTTGGCGACGGTAAAATTCAAGACCGTGTTGCCGAAAGCGTCGTTGCGCCCCACATACGTGACCCATTCCCCGCCGCCGTCGGAAAATGCGACGTCCAATTCCGGAATGTTCGTATGCAGTTTCACCTGGATGTCGGCGCTCAAAGCCTCGATGGTCATACTCTCCTCGGAAAGAAGGGTCAGCGTATTACCTGCTTCCGAAATGATCTTCAGGGGAGCGACGGCCGATCCCGTAAAGAATTTGAAGGCCGCTTCACGGCTCTCTTCGCTTGTATTGGGATCGATCGTGAAGGTTACCACATCGCCGCTCCTCCCGGATTCGGCCGAAGGGTGTACCCAGTCGCAGACACCGGCGAGCCGCCAGTCTCCCGAACTGGTTACGGTCACCTGCGTCGTCGTCCCGTCAGGCCCGGCGGGAATGGCATCGGGGGTAATGGATATCGTGGCCCGGGAAAGGTCGTCCGCCGTATCGTCGTCGGAACAGGCGCTGAGCGCACAGGCCACCGCTACAAACGCTATAAATATCTTTTTCATAAAATCTACGTTGTTTTAGGTTCTCAGTCGAACTGCACTCCCCGCAGCGGCGTGCTGCGGGGAGTACAGCACACAATCGGATTAAGGCAGTTTATAACGCGTTGCGTCGTTCTTTTTGTAATAATACTCGGGCATCAGCAGTTCCTCGTCATAGAGGCCCCGGGCAACGGACTGGCAACGGCTCACCTGGAACCGATAGTCGCTGAAATCGCTTACCAACGAATTGGTATGCCCCAGTGCGAAGAACATGTAATAGCCGTATCCGGCCTCCTTCTTCGAGCGGGCTGTGCCCTCGCTCGAATCCCCGCTGCCCCGGTTCAACTCGATCGACATGCCGGAGCACTGCTTGACGGTCATGCCCTGCATCGGCGCTGCGGTTCCCCCGTAATCGGCGACGGCATAGTCGACGAACATACCCGGCTCGACCCCGTCGACAGAGGGGATGCGGCTGCCGATGGCTCCCAGGTAGTAGACCATGACGGTTTTATCGGGCATGGCTTTCTTGGTTTCATAGAGCAGCCGGGAAGCGGCTGCCGACGACCACGGCGCAAACCAGGGATTGCTCAGGTCGGGAGAGTTCGAATACTCGTCGTCGAAACCGACGCCGTCGAGGTTGTAGGCATTGCAATAAGCGGCCAGCTCCTTGGCAAACTCGCGGCAGCCCATATCGGACAGCTGTGCCACGCCGGCGGCATCGTGGTTGCCCAGGATACCGAGGATCACCTTCATGCCACGCTTGCGCAACGGCTGCAGGAACTGCTCGTTGTTGTCCAGCAGGAACTGCACGTTGGGGTTGTTCAGCACATAGACCCGTCCCGTTTCCGCATTGTAATTGATATTGGCCGAAAAAAGGATGATGTCGTCGAAGAAGAGCTTGCCGCTGTCCTTGAGCACGAACTCCAGCGCATTGAGCGGGTTGGTGTCGTTGACCTCGAAATAGCACACGTTCCTCACGGCGTCGGGGCCCTTGTAAGCGTCGCCCTGGGCACGCAGGTCTTTCACCAGATAGACCGCATGCTGCGCCTTTTCCGAGAGCGTGATACCCTCGGTCGAGGAGGTTGCCTTGAGCGGAAGCAGATAGGTCGTCCCCTCCTGCAATTCGCTGCCTGCGGCCAGGGTAACGCCCACCCCGACCGAACGGATCTCGTCCGGGGCCAGCAGCAGCTTGCCCTCGCGGTCGATGGCGACATTGGCCGCGGGGAAGAGTTCGAACTCCGTCCCGTGTTCGGCATTATAGGTTTCCAGATAAGCGGGATCCATCTCGATCTTCACGTCGACACCCTTCTGCGGCGCTTTCGTAAGGCGGAAGAAGACCTCGGTCTGGTGTTTGTCCGAGCGCAGTTCGATCACCGACTCGTTCTTGTTCGACGTCACGTCGAGCAACATGCCGTCGACGCGCTTCACGGCGTCGTATGCCCCCTCGTCGACAGGCTTGCCGCCCTCGATGTCGTCGGTGCAGGCCGTGAATGCCAGGCCACCCAACATCAGCGCAAGCGGAAGGATGCTGTATTTCAGATATTTCTTGGTGTTCATAATCGTTTCAGGTTAAAGGTTAGCAGATTATTTACCCAGCTCGGGAAGCGATACATTCACCCACTTCAACTCCTTCTCGACGGTAAGGTCGTTCCCGTAGGAGGTCTGGTCTTTGATGGTCTTGCCGGCTCCCTCGTCGAATTTCCAGTAGGCCACCAGTCCGTCGGAAGCTGCGGCCACCTGGTAGAAATGGTCGGGGGCATTGATCTCCTCGGGGGTCAGCGCCTTGTTCCAGATACGCACTTCCGAGATCTGGCCGTCGAAATAACGGTCGCTGGCATACGAGTAACCGATCCAGAAGCAACGGGGCTTGCCGTCCGATTCGTCGGAATGGTCTACGCCGAAATTCACGGACGAAGTACCGACGTTGCCGCTGCACTTCTCCGCACCGTCGAGGTATACTTTCACGTTTCCCGACTCGAATGTCACGGCCACATGGTACCAGCGGCCGGCATCGAGTTTGAGATCCGAATTGGTCAGGTTCCTCGACGAAGCCACCTGTATCTGGTTGGGATCCACGCCCGAATCGCCGATACGGACGAGGAACTTGCCCTCGATACCCATGATGGTGGAGATCTGGTTCTTGAACGCATTGCCGTTGATCAGCGCCTCGAGCGTGAAGGTACGCATGTTGGTTACGGGCGAGGCATCCTTCCAGTCGGGCCATGCACGGTTCTCGGCGATACCGGCCACGACGTTGATAAGCGCGGCACCCTTGAAGATATAGTAAACACTGCGGGCACTGGGCAACACGTCGATACCCGACACCGAACGGATCGTCACGGGCAGCACATAGCGCTCGTTCTTGTCCAGCAGGTTCACGTCGACGAACCTGATCGTCACGGGAACGCTCGCCACGCTTCCGGCCTGTATCCTGGTCTTCGTCTCATCGAACTGGTAGAACTCCTCGGAGAGCAGTTTCACGTCCTCGTCGTAGAAGGCCTGGCGGTAGTGGTCGAACAGTTCGGGAGCCGCGGCGAACTCGATCGAAATGTCCTGCCCGACGGGCTTGGCGATACCGGCCGTGATTTCGCGCTCATAGGAGGGATTCGCAGCCTTGATAAGCATCTCGTCGGTGAAATTCGTCGCCGAGATGAAAAGTTTATTGTCGTAATGCTGCCTGGACAGATCCTCGTTCTTGCAGCCTGCCAGAGCGACGGCGGCAAGAGCCGCGACAGCAATATTTAACTTGTTGAGTTTCATAGGTCGCATTAGTTTTTAGGTGCGGGATTCAGGATATCGACCGCCTCCCGGATGTTTTTATAAACCAAAGTCAGGTTGAAATAGTCGTTCTGCGCGTTGGCGATGGAGATACCCAGTTTCTCATAGCCCGACGCCGGGCTTACGACCCACTGGGCAGCGCCCTTGGTGGCACGCACACGTGTCTTGCCGTCGGCCTCGTAGCCGGAGAAATAGCCGCTCTCATCGCTCAGGTCGGTGAGCGACGGGGTCGTCACGCCGATGACGAACCGGTCGGTCGGAACATCTTCCACGGCGGCCATCAGCACGGCGAACGACATCTTGTCGGCCGAAGTTGCGGTCAGCGCCGGGATGACGATATAATCGCATTCGCCCAGGACGGACTTGTCGATGAGGTTCTGCGGATTGCCCTGGAAGACCAGCACTTTGCCGGAGTTGGCGCCGCTCCAGGTCTTCACGTTCGAGAAGAACGCCTCCTGACGTGCGGCATACTGCGCTATTTCCTCGTCCTGCATAGCCTGCGGGGCACGGCCGGTATAGTTCACCTGAATACCGTCGTAACCATATTTGGCACACAGGTTCAGCTGGCTGACGGTCTGCTGCCTGCAGAACTCCAGGAAACGGAGCTCCAGTTCCTCCTCGGGGGTCGGTTCGCCCTCGCCGCCGCCTTCGCCGCCCTCGTCCTGGGTTGCCTCGGGCGTATCGGGCGCAGCAGGTTCTTCGGGTTTGTTGGCCTCCTCATCTGCGAGGACTTTCTCCCAGAGTTTCTCGATCGCATTATAGTCGATGTTGTAGATCACCCGGGTGCCCTTCTCGCGCACCTTGGCGAATTCACCCGCCAGGGTCGGATGCAGGTTGTCGGGATTCATCAGGCAGATGATGTCCACGCTGTCGGGCATGGTCGTCAGGTGCTCGTTGCGCTGGGCCGGAGCCGAGGTGGTATTGTCCATCGAGACGAAGACAACCTTGTGCTCGCCCGCCTTGTAATCCCGGAGCGCCTGGAGGTACTGCTTGTAGAGCTCGGGGTTCTGCTCCTCGAGCGAAGGATAGTTGATGTCGAGGCTTTCGGTTTCAGTCCAGTCGCTGCACGCCGCAAGAGAGAGGGCTGCAACGGCTACGGCCGGGAACAGAAATTTCTTGATATTTCGTTTCATAATCGTTTAGCGTTCGGGTTGGTTATTATTTGATTGCGGGGTTGCAATCCCACCACATACGGGTCGCCATGTTGTCGGCGCCCTTCAAAAGCGACGAAACCGCATTGTTGACGTTCACGTTGTTGTTCGTGTATTCGTCTGCCGGATAAGGCATGCGGCGCGCCCCGAGCTCGGAATCGACCACCCCGAGGCTCTTGTTGCCGTTCTCGGTGGCAGGCATCAAACGGGGATAACCCGTGCGGCGGTAGTCGGCCCAGGCCTCGTTGCCCACCTGCCAGTTGGCGATCCACTTCTGCGTGATGATGCGCTCCTGCATCTGGGCAGGCGAAGCACCCGCATCCCAGGCAATGGTAATGTCGGACAACTCCTGCGAATAAGAATTCGAATTGGCAGGATCGGCATAGAGCTGCGGTTTGCCCGTGGCATTGGCCAGGTAATTGTCGGCGCCCGACACACCCCACTCCTCGAACGAGAGGCGGATGCCTTCGTTATAGAAATCCTCGGCTTCGCCGGAGCCCATATTGAACCCGAAGACCCCCTTCGCCTCAGCCTTCAGGAAGGCGACCTCGGCTGCGTTCATCCACGTGACGGGTGAGGAAACCGAGATGTTGACGCCCGAATACTTGCGTCCGACGGAATTCAAATCGGGTATCACGATACCGCGGCGGATACCCACATAGGTATGGCCCTCCCACTCCGACTTCGTAAAATATTTCTCGCGGCGCGGGTCAGAGTAACCGTTCATATAGCAGATAATGTCGGCAGCGGCATGTGTATCGCCGCCCGTCAGGCAATCTGCGGGCTTGTTGTAGTTGACAGCCACGTAAATCGGGTTGCCGTCGGCACCGAACGACGTCAGCCTGGCGTTGTCGGCATTCGACGTGATGACGCCCACCTCGCTGTTCACAGCCGATTCGGCCATCTCGCGGGCTTTAGCCTCGTTCGCATAGACAATACGCATGGCCAGGCGCAGTTTGAGCGAATTGGCCAGTTTGCACCATTTCTCGGCGCTGCCGCCGTAGATATAGTCGGCCTTGGCGGAGATGGCGTCCGTGCGGTGTTCGGTAAGTACCTCGATCGCGGCATCCAGCTCTTCGAAGAACTTGTCGTAAACCTTCTCCTGCGAATCGTACGGCACCTGGATCTGGCCGTTCTCGCCGATCATCGAATAAGGGATCGGGCCGTAGGCGTCGGTCACACGGTGCATGGCGGCCACCTTGATGATGTCGGCGATCGCCAGCACGATGGGATCTTCGGTCACCTTCTTCAGCTCGCGCAGGTTCGAATAGAGCACGGGGATCGTCTTGTCGCTGTACATAAAGACGTTCGTCCAGTCGTCCGTCGGGTTGTAGTTCATGATCGTATTGTCGAACTTGCCCGTCGTGGAGTAATATCCGCCCATGGGGCCGCCCAGCAGCACATCGGTAAACTGCGCCGTATTGACGTCGGTCGAAACGACCGTGCTCGCGAGCGAGGTCAGCGCCGAGCCGATGATATAACCGTCGGTCTGCATGTCGTCCTCCGACGGCTCGTAGGGATTGGTATTTATATCGAGGTAGTTGGCAGTACAGGCCGTACCGACAAGTACCAACGCAGCCAGAGCCGGTTTTAATATATTGAATTTCATAGTCATCGTGCAGATTAGAATTTAACTCTGAGGTTGAAACCGATATTGCGCATCGAGGGCGACATGAAATAGTCGACCCCCTGGTAGTAGTTACCCGTAGTAGCGATGGTCTCGGGATCGAAAGGAGCCTTGTTGTAGATCATCCACAGGTTGCGGCCGACGAGCGACAACGTGATCTCGCAGATGTCGCCCAGCGTCTTCTTCGGGATCGTATAGCCGATCGAAGCTTCCTGCAGGCGCACGTTGGTAGCCGAATAGGTATAATACTGGGGCACGGAGTTACCGCCGCCGATAGCCGTATACCACTTGTTGGCATCCACCAGGTCGTTGCCGTTGATCATCACACCGCCGGCATCGCGGGCGGCAGCCGTAGCTTCGGAAACACCGTAGTAGTCGAGCATGGACTGCGTACGCGAGAACACCACGCCGCCCAGGCGGGCCGACACCATGAACCCGAAGTTGAAGTTACGCCAGCGGAAGTCGTTGCGCCATGCCATGTTGGCATCGGGGAGCACGCTGCCCAGTTTAATGTAGTTCGCCACATCGGTCACCGGCTCCTTTGCGATTTCGCCCTTCTCGTTGATATAGACGGCTCCGTTGCTGTCTCGCTTGAGGTCGATGCGCGAATAGAAGTCACCGAGCGTACCGCCTTCGCGGAGGATGAAGCGGGCATCGCCCAGACCGCCCATATCGAGCTGGTCGACCGAGAAATGTTCGCCGGTCTCGGGGTTGACCACATCGTCGGCCAGCGAAAGGATCTTGTTCTTGTTCGCCGACAGCGTGTAGTTCGAATCCCACGAGAACCTGCCCCACGTATTGCTGTAACCCAAGGCGACCTCGAAACCGCGGTTGCGGACATTGCCCGACTGGATGGTCAGCTTGGACGAACCCGAACCGGTGGAAATATTGGGCTCGAAGGTCTGATCCTGCGTCTTGGTGTTATAGTAGGTGAAGTCGAGGTTGAAGTGGCGCAGGAAGCGCATCGTCAGACCGACCTCGAACGACTTGGTGCGCTCGGGCTTGAGATTGTAGATCGGGAAGCGGGTCTGGGTGCTCCAGTTCAGGCCGCTCTCGCTCCAGCTGTAACGCGGATTGGCAAGATAGCGCTCGAAGGCCACACCCACCGATGCGTACGACGCACGGAGTTTGACGTAGGAGAGGTTCTTCGGCATCTCGGGGATGAGCTGCGACAGCACGACCGAAGCGCCGACCGAAGGATAGAAGAACGAGCTCTTCACCGAGTGCTCGCCGGCCAGCTGCGAAGGCCAGTCGTTACGGCCGGTCAGCGTGAGGAAATAGGTGTTCTTGAAGCCGACCTCGACCGAAGCGAAGACCGACTGGGTCTGCTCGCGCCACCCTTCCTGCAACCGCTTGGTCTTGGAGGTATTGCTCAGGTTCTGCACGTTGAAGACGTTGGCCAGCAAGGGCTTCTCGTCGGTGATCTCGCCGTCGGGAATCGGGCCGCGCACCTTCATGGCATCGTAGCGCATGTCCGAGATCGAGGCTCCGACGTTAGCCTGGAGCGACCAGTTCTCGCCGAAGGTCTTGTTGATATTCACCAGCACGTCGCCGTAGACCTGCTTGTCCTTGGTCTTCGTGATGCCGTAAAGACCGTTTTTCGAGCCCTCGGTCAGCTGCGTGAAGGTCGAAGCATAGAATTTTTCCGTATAGTCGTTGCTGCTGTTGTCGACGCGGATACGGCCGGAGACATTGAGCCAGTCGAGCACGTCGTACGAGAGCGCGGCGCTCAGCATGTAACGGTCTTTATTGTTCTCGCGCAGGTTGCGGTAGTTGATCCAATAGGGGTTCTGCATCGTCATGCCGGCATCGCCCACGGGCCAGTACTGCGTATAGAGACGGCGGGCGGGATCGTAACGCTCGTACATCTCGATATCGCTCCAGTCATTGCCGCGCGGAAAGATATAAGCGCCGACCAGCGGGTTGTTGTAGGTACCCTGGTTGGTCATGTTGCGGTCTTTCTGCATCACATAGCTGGCACCCACGTCGAGTTTCAGTTTGTCGTTGAGGAACGAGGTGGTATTGCGGAACGTGAAGTTGTATCGGTCGTAACCGTTGTTGGGGACGATACCGCGCGAATTGACCGCCGCGGCCGAGAAATAGGTCTGGTTCTTTTCGGTACCCGTCGAGAGCGACACGCTCTCGGTACCCGTTACGCCGGTCTGGAAATAGTCGTCGCGGGGATTGTAGCCCATGTAGTTGGAACTGTTCAGGCGGTTGCCCCAACTGCGGACGAAAGAACTCTCGGTCGAATTGAGGTCGCCCGTACCGTAACGGTTCTGGAAATCGGGAAGGATGAACGGGGACATCACCTCCGTGCTGCTCGAAACGGTCACCGAAGTGTAGCCCGCCTTGCCGCGCTTGGTCGTGACGACGATGGCACCGTTGGCGGCATCCGAACCGTAGAGCGCAGCCGCGGCCGCACCGTTCAGCACCGACATCGACTCGATGTCCTCGGGGTTGATGTCGGCGATGGGATCGGTCGTACCCTGCGAGGCGAACTCCGTGCCGCCGTCGCGGGCCGTCGTGAACATCGGCACGCCGTCGATCACGTAGAGGGCGTTCGAAGACTGCGAGATCGATTTCTGACCGCGCATGACGACCTTCGAGGCACTGCCGACGCCGCCCGACGACGAGTTGATCGTCACACCGGCGACCTTGCCGCTGAGCGAATTGATGAAGTTGACGTCCTTGTTGGCTACGATGTCCTCGGAATTGACCTGCTGCACGTTGTACGACAGCGCCTTTTCCGAGCGTTTGATACCGAGGGCCGTAACCACGACCGCGTCCACATCCACCGCCGACTCCCGGAGCGTAAAGGTGATGTTGGTGCGGCTGCCTACGGCCTGTGCGATCGGTTCGTAGCCTAAATAATTGATTTCTAATACAGCATCAGCCGAGGGGGGGGGAACTTGCAGCGAGAAATCGCCGTCCACGCCGGTACTCGTACCGATCGTAGTCCCTTTGATAATGACCGCAGCGCCGATCACCGGCATACCGGAAGCATCGACGACCTTGCCCGTCACGGTGACAGGCTGGCCGGGCTGTGCGGCAGGAGCTTTCTGCGAGAGTACGATCGACGTATTCTCGACGGCATAAGCGATATCGGAGGATTGGAAAAGCGTATTGAGCACATTGTTCAGCGGCGTATCCTTCACATCGATCGACACGCGGCGCGCCGCGTCCACATTCTTGTCGTACACGAACAGGTAGGTGGTTTGCTTTTCGATTGCACTGAGCACCTGCTCAAGGGGAGCGTCCGAAACCCGGAGGGTTACCGGTACGGACTGCGCACTTGCCGTGCCCGCGAAAAGGCAGCATACAAGTGTCAAAACAGGCAAGAGAAACCTAACTCTCGCTTGGTTTTTCATTTTCATACGTTGGTCAGTTAATTAGGTTATTGGTTTTTCCGGATCCCCTGCCCTGGTCGGGGGAGGGGTTGTTAAAGGCGCTGTCCGGAGCACGCCTCATCATTCGTCTAAGGTCTGGGGCAATTTTTCACATAAATCTGGGCTTAGGTACTACAATCAGGTTAGGTTGGTCAGTGTATATAAATCATGTCTTTCAGTTCGTTGCGCGTATACTGGAAATCGGCGCTCTGCTGCAAAACCCACAGGGCATGGTCGATACCCTCGGAGATACGGATCTTCCCGGTGAAAAGGTTGGTCGGTATATCCTGGCGCCGCACCTCGATCTTCACGCCGTAATATTTCTCGAACTCATCGAGCAAATCCCCGAACGAAGCGTCGCGGAAGGCAATCAGCCCCTCGCGCCACAGGAACCCTTCGTGCTCGGGTATCCGCCCCAGGATCAGCCGTCCGTTGAGGTGTGTCACCTGTTCGCGCGGGCGCAGCTCGACATGGTTGTTCGTATTGAAGCGATCCGTCACGCGCACCTTACCCTCGACGAGCGAGGCGACGAATTCCCCGTCTTCCGAACGGGCCTTGACGTTGAATTTCGTACCCAGCACCTCCACGTCGCAGGCATAGGTCTCGACGACGAAAGGATGCTTCCGGTCATGCGACACGTCGAAGAATGCCTCGCCCTTGAGCCGCACCTTCCGCTCGCGCCCGACGAAGAAAGTCGGGTAATGCAGTTCGGAAAGCGCATTCATGCAGACCTTCGTGCCGTCGGGCAGCTGCACGTCGATATGCTGGCCTGCCGGGACGGTGATCGTATTGCCCGTCAACAGGAACTTGTCATACATCCGCGAGACATAGATACCCCCTGCTCCCGCAATGACCAGGATGACCGCAGCATATTTGAGGACTTCGCGTGTCCAGCGCGGCAGGGTCAAAACCTTCGGCTTGCGTGTCGTGCGTCCGGGGTCGGCCAGCATCAGCATCGAATCGAACAAACGGCGCTCGGCAAGCAGTTCCCTGCGGTTGGCCGGATCACGGTCGATCCAGTCGAGGACTTGTTTTTCCTCTTCTACGGACGCGCGCCCGTCAAAAAACCGGTGTAGTAATTCTTTTTCCATGACATAGAGATAACACCCCAGCCGGGGAAATCCCTGAAAAAAATCGCACTTTTTTCAGGGAAAGTCCGGGTGAAGCAAGTTAAACGAATGGTTATCAATTGATATAAAACCAGAAAATAAAAAAAGCCAGGTAATCTTTGAGTGCCACGCGCAGGATTTTCATCGCCTTCGAGACTTCGAATTCGACGCTCTTGACCGTAACGTCCATTTCGGCGGCGATCTCCTTATAGCTTTTGCCGTCGAAGCGGCTGCGGATAAAAATCGCGCGGGTCTTTTCCGGAAGTCTGTCCAGCGTCTCGTTCACCAACCGCCGCGCCTCCTCGCTGAACAGTTCCTCGGGGTTGCAGGCTTCGAGGGTCGAGATGCGGGTTCGGAGCATGCGCGCACCGTGGGAGTGGATATCCTCGGCGGCACGCAAGCGGACGCCCTGCGAACGCAGATGGTTCAGGCATTTGTTCTTGACGATCGTGAGCGCGTAGGGAGGGAAGGCAGAGGCGGAAAGCATGTCGCGTTTTTCCCAGGCGGCCATAAAGCTCTCCATGACGATATCCTCGGCCGTGGCTGCATCGGAGACATAAGTGCCCGCGAAACGGATAAACCGTTGTTGGTACTCCCCGAACAGGCGGTTGAACGCCTTCAGATCCAGAATCGTCTCGGATTGCAACTCCATACACTCATTCATTGATAAACAAATATAAGGAAAGTGTTGCAATATCCGCGCCCTAAAAACGCAAAAAATAAACGGCCATACCCGCCAGCGCCAAACTCCGGGTAGGGCAACGCAACAGAATTTATTCCATAAATCCCTGCCATTTATATAATAACACTCCAGCGCGGGAAATCCCTGACAAAAAACCGTTTTTTCCGCACCGGACATAAAAAAAGCTCCCCGAAGGGAGCTTTCGGCCCGAATTGCCAGCCCGTTACCTGGCTTTGGCCTCGCAGTAGGCGCAGCGGCAGGTGCCGTCGGCCGTGCGGTAGAACAATTGGTCGACATCCTCCGTGGCGGAGATGCAACGGCGGTTGGAACACTCCATCTCGTTGACCACATACTCGCCGTTGAAAACCGGAGTCCGTTCGAACGGCTTGTTCCGGTCGGCCCAGCGGAGCAGGGTCAGAATCAGTGCCATACGCACGAACTTACCGTTCTCGACCTGCCGGAAATAGGCCGCGCGCGGGTCGTTGTCCACGGCACGCGTGATCTCGTTTACGCGCGGCAGCGGATGCAGGATGATCATATCCTCCTTGGCTGTCCCGAGTTTCTCGGGGTCGAGCACGAAGCTGTTCTTCACGCGGTCGAACTCCTCCTCGTCGAGGAAGCGCTCCTTCTGTACGCGCGTCATGTAGAGAACGTCCAGTTCGGGCATCACCTCCTCCATGGTCTCCACCTCGCGGAACTCCAGCTTCGAGTTCTCGCTCATCTCGGCCAGCATGTAGTCGGGAAGGCGCAGCTCCTGCGGGGCGATCAGGATGACCTTGATGCCCGAGTAGCGCGACAGCGCCTTGATGAGCGAATGGACGGTGCGGCCGAACTTGAGGTCGCCGCAGAAGCCGATCGTCATGTTGTCGAAACGCCCCTTTTCGCGCTTGATCGTCAGCAGGTCGGTCAGCGTCTGCGTCGGGTGGCTGTGGCTGCCGTCGCCGGCATTGATGACCGGCACCCCGGCATACTGCGAGGCCACGAGCGGCGCTCCCTCCTTGAAATGGCGCATGGCGATGATGTCCGCAAAGCAGCGGATCACCCGCACGGTATCGGCCACGGTCTCGCCCTTGGACACGGACGACGAGTTGGCGTCCGAGAAACCGATGACGCTGCCGCCCAGCTCCATCATGGCCGAGGTGAAACTCAGGCGCGTACGGGTCGACGGTTCGTAGAAGAGCGTCGCCAGCTTCTTTCCCTTGCACGCCTCGCTGTATTCGGCACGGTTGGCGATGATGTCCTCCGCCAGCGCAACGATCTGTTCGGTTTCGGCAACCGTCAGGTCGGTCGGATCGATTAAATGTCGCATATTTTTCTTCTCTGTTTCGGTTTCGGGTTGCGTAGTCCTTATCGGCATGCCCTGCCCCCGGCTGCGAACGGGCATATCCCCGCACGGCAGGAAAGGCCCGGCCGGGAATGCGCGGCCGCAGCGAACTATTTGTCCATCCAGCTTTCGTCCGAGGGGTTGTCGCGGAACTTCAGCAGCCGGGCCTTGTCCCCGGGCTCGATATACCCTTCTTCGGCGGCGACTTCCACTAGCGCGTCGAGGTTCGAAAGGCTGTAATTGACCACACCGGCTTCTTTCATGCGTTCCAGCCCCTTCTTCATGCCGTAGGTGAAGATCGAAGCCACGCCCAGCACCTCGGCACCGGCCTCGCGCAGGGCGTTCACCACCTCGATGCACGAACCGCCCGTCGAGATCAGGTCTTCGATCACGACGACCTTCTGCCCCTTCTCCAGTTTGCCTTCGATCCGGTTACCGCGGCCGTGGTCTTTCGAACCGCTGCGCACGTAGCCCATCGGCAGGTCGAGGATCGTGGCCGTAATGGCCGCATGGGCGATACCGGCCGTCGAAGTGCCCATCAGCACCTCGGCTTCGGGGAATTTGGTGCGGACGATTTCGGCCAGCCCGGCCTCGACATGGCCGCGCACCACAGGCGCCGTCAGCGTCAGGCGGTTGTCGCAATAGATCGGGCTCTTGATACCGCTCGCCCAGGTAAACGGCTGCTCGGGGCGCAGGAATACGGCGCCGATCGAGAGCAGGTCTTTCGCAATTGATTTCTCCATGGTAATTTTCGTTTTTCGGTTATTTTTTCAGTTCCCCGGCCACCCACTCGACCCACGGGTCGACGTTGTCGGCGAGCGTCGCGGGCAGCGGCAACGGGATGCGCACGTCGGGGGCGATCCCCTCCCGGTCGATGCCGCGCCCTGCGGGAATCCGTTTGGAACGGGTGACGGGCACGATCATCCAACGCGCCGTGTCCCGAGGGAAATAAAGTATCTCGCAGTTCGAATAGTCGAGGCACCCCAGCGTGTTGTCCTGTCCGTAGACGGTCGTACGACGGCTGCACGCCTTGATTTCGAGCACCAGCTGCTCACCCGACGAAGCCACCCGGCCGTCGACGATCAGCGCGGCGCGCCGGGGCACGGGCGACACCGAATCGTAACGGATACGGTAGGTTTTGCCCTCTTCGAGAAATTCCCCGGCCGGGGTTCGCTCCATACGCGCAACCTTCCTGCGTCCCCGCTCCGTATTCCCGGCAAACTCCCGGACGTGGGCGATGGCTATATCCGAAACGCGGTACTCCATGGCATCCTCCGTACCTTCGTGGTCGTAGAGCAGTTCGAGCAGGGGTTCATAGGCATTGTCGCTCCCGCCCATATTGCCGCGGATGTCGACGACAAGGTTCTCACAGCCCGAGGCGCGGTAAGCCGCGACAGCGGCCCGCACTCCGGCGATTTCGGCATCGGTCAGGTCGCACGACGGGAATCGGATCAAATACGTATCTTCGTCCACGCGGCAGTGCATGAACTGCGGATCGTAACGCTTCATCCGCCCGGCATAGTCCGTATCGCGGCGCAGCGACTTAGCCCGGTAGGCTTCGGCACCGGGTGTTTGGAGGTGCGAATCGTCGAACCAGCCGAGGTATTCGGCAATGGCATCATAGACGTCACGGTCGCCGGAAATCTCGCTTTGCAGCCGCCCTTTCAGTGCGGCGTACTCCGCTTCGCGGCCCGCGGTCTTGTCCGGATAGCCGGCATAGGCGCGTTCCACGACATCGACGGCATAGTCGAAATCGGACACAGCGTCCCCTGCCGGGGTTTGTGCCCCGGCGGGCAGCAGGCAAAGCACGGCCGCAGCCGCCAGCGACATTCGCAGCAAGGTCTTCATCGGACAGGTTCGTATGAATCGGCTCCCCGGATCGGTTCTTCCCGACCGGAGGGTTATTCCAGTGCCGAGCGTAAAATCTTCTCCACCTCCTCGGGATAAACCCCGCCTTCGTGCACCTTCACGCCGTCGACATAGAATGTCGGCACGTAGTAATAGTCGAACGTGTCGGCCAGCGCAGGCTGCTCCGACTCCTCGATCATCTCGATCCCGACGGCAGCCAGCTCGGGGTGCGCTGCCCTGGCCTCTTCGATGTAACGCAGCGCCTTCTTGCAGAAGGGGCAGTTTTTCAGGTAGAAAAGTTTTACCGGTTTCATAACTATACTGTTTAAAAAGTAACTTCGCGGATTATCCGCAGAATTCGTCCACACAGCGGCGGTAGGCTGCCACGGGGTCGGCCGCGGCGGTGATCGGGCGTCCCACGACGATGAAGTCGGAGCCGATCTCCCGCGCACGGGCGGGCGTGGTGACACGCACCTGATCCGCCACGTCACCGTCTGCAAAACGCACGCCGGGCGTGATTGTGAGGAACTCTTTTCCGCAGGCCCCGTGCACCATGCCCGCTTCGAGCGGCGAGCAGACCACGCCGTCGAGCCCTGCGGCCTTGGTATTCTGCGCATATTTCACGATCGTGTCGCCGATCGAAGATGCGATCAGCAGCTCCTGCTGCATACGCTCCTCGCTGGTCGAGGTGAGCTGCGTCACGGCGATCAGCAGGGGGCGCGTACCGTCCTCGCGCGTGAGCCCCTCGAGGGCATATTTCATCATCTCGATGGTACCCGCCGCATGGACGTTGCACATATCCACATCCAGCCGCGACAGTACGGCCATCGCCTTCTTCACCGTATTGGGAATATCGTGCAGCTTGAGGTCGAGGAAAATCTTGTGCCCCCGGCGCTTGATCTCACGCACGATTTCCGGCCCTTCGGCGTAGAACAGCTCCATGCCGATCTTGAGGAAAGGTTTGCGTGCCTCGCCCCTGAACAGGTCGAGGAATTTGAAGGTATCTTCCGCAGACTTGAAGTCGCAGGCGATAATTACGTCATGTTGCATATCGTACGATTTTACGTTCATTCTACAATTCCGATTATGTCGCTCAGCCGCCCGATCCCGAGCCGTTGCATCTCGGCAGGCAGCGCCTCGACGATCTCCTTCGAGGCATAGGGGTTCACCAGGTTCGCAGCGCCGACCTGTACGGCCGTAGCGCCGGCCATCATCATTTCGATCACATCGCGGGCCGTTGTCACGCCGCCGCACCCCATGACAGGTATCTTGCAGGCTTTGGCGACCTGGTAGACCATCCGCACGGCCACGGGGAAGACCGCGGCACCCGAAAAACCACCCATCGTATTGGCGATGACCGTCTTGCGGCACCTGACGTCGATCCGCATACCCAGCAGGGTGTTTATCAGGCAGATGCCGTCGGCACCCGCCTCCTCGCACGCCCGGGCGATCGAAACGATGTCCGTCACGTTGGGCGACAGCTTGATGTAGACGGGTTTGGTCGTCACGGCCTTCACAGCGCGCGTCACCTCGGCGGCACACTCGGGCGACGTGCCGAACGACATGCCGCCGTGCCGCACGTTGGGGCACGAGACGTTGACCTCGATGATGCCGACCTGCGGCTCGCGGTCGATCCGCTCGCAGCAATAGGCGTACTCCTCGACCGAAAAGCCGCTGATATTGGCGATCACGGGTTTATGGAAAAAAGTCTTCAGGCGCGGCAGCTCTTCGGCGATCACGGCGTCGATGCCCGGGTTCTGCAACCCCACGGCGTTGATCATGCCCGCCGTACATTCGGCGATGCGGGGCGTGGGGTTCCCGAAGCGCGCATCGCGCGTGGTGCCCTTGAACGAAAACGACCCGAGGATGTTGATGTCGTAAAAATCCCGGAACTCGTTGCCGTACCCGAACGTACCGCTGGCCGGCACGACCGGGTTATCCAGTCTCAGGCCGCTCAGGCTGACGGACATATCCGCGGCGGGTTTTTCCGCGGGCCGGTTTTGTGCGATGAACTGCTTGTTTACCATATGACCTCCCCTTTCGTTAATACGGGCCCCTCCTTGCAGATGCGCTTGTTGCCGTATTTGGTTTTGCACGAACAACCCATGCAGGCCCCGAAACCGCAGCCCATGCGCTCTTCGAACGAGAGCTGCCCGTCCTGCTGCACGGCGTCGCACAATGCCCGCAGCATCGGCAGCGGCCCGCAGGCATAGAAATAGTCGAACTCGGGGCGGCACTCGGCGATGGCCGTCGTGACGAAACCCCTGACACCCGCCGAACCGTCGGCCGTAGCCAGATCGACGTCGCAGCCCAGCGCCCGGAATTCGTCGGCATAGAAAACCTCGTCCGCCGTATTGAACCCGAGCACCACACCGACCCGTTTGCCTGCCGCAAGCAGCACTTTGGCCAGGTTGTAGAGCGGGGGCACGCCTACGCCGCCGCCCACCAGCAGGGGACGCTGTGCGGCATTGTGCACGTCGAACCCGTTGCCGAGCCCCGTCAGCAGGTCGAGCTCCCCGCCCGCGGCCATACGGCTCATCTGTGCGGTTCCCTCGCCCACCACCTTGTAGATGAGCGTGAGCGTCGTGGCGTCGTAGTCGCAGACCGAGATCGGACGGCGCAGGTAACGGCCTTCGAGGGCGATGTCGACGAACTGCCCGGGGGCGGTGATCCACTGCGTATCCCCCCCGAGCACCATGCGCCATACGGTCGCCGTCAGCGGTTCGTTGGCAAGGATTTTATAGATGCCTTTTTTATACATGCTTTTCTGTCCCGATGTGCCGCAGGTGCGGCATAAAACCCGAAATCACTTCGCGTCGATGGTCGAAACCCCGAACGTAATCTCTTCCAGCACGTCCAACAGCACCTTCACCGTTTCGAGCGCCGTAAATACCGTCACGTTGTTCTCGACGGCCGTGCGGCGGATCTCGTACCCGTCGAGGCGCGTGTTATGCTGGTTGACGTCGATGGTGTTGATGACGTAGCTCACATGTCCCTGGCGCAGCGAGTCGATGATCTCCGAACTGCCTTCGCTCAGCTTGCGGCGCGTACGGGTACGGATGCCGTGGTTGCGCAGGAACTCGGCCGTCCCGGTCGTGGCCTCGATGTTGAAGCCCAGGTCGTAGAAACGCCGCACGAGGGGCAGCGCCTGCTCCTTGTCGTGGTCGGCGATCGTGACGAAGATCGTACCGTAGTTGGAGACGTTCATGCCCGTGGCCTGCAACGCCTTGTAAAGCGCGCGGGTGAGTTTGTCGTCGTAGCCGATCGCCTCGCCCGTGGACTTCATCTCGGGCGACAGGTACGAATCCATACCGCGGATCTTGGCGAACGAGAAAGCCGGGGCCTTGACGTACCAGCGCTTCTTCTCCTTGCCGTAGACTTCGGTGATGCCCAGCTCGCGGAGCGTCTTGCCCAGGATGACCTGCGTGGCGATGTGCGCCATGGGCACGCCCGTCGACTTGGAAAGGAACGGCACGGTACGCGACGAACGCGGGTTGACCTCGATGACATAGACCTCGTCGTTTTCGTCGAGGATGAACTGGATGTTATAGAGGCCGACGATGCCGATCCTCAGGCCGAGTTTGACCGTATAGCCGATGATCTTGTCCTTGGCCTTCTGGCTGACGCTGAAGGTCGGATAGACGCTGATCGAGTCGCCCGAATGGATACCCGTACGCTCCACATGTTCCATGATGCCGGGGATGAAGACGTCCTTGCCGTCGCAGATGGCGTCCACCTCCAGCTCCTTACCCATGATATAGCGGTCGACCAGCACCGGCGAATCTTCGTTGACCTCGACGGCCGTCTGCAGGTAGTGGCGCAGGCGCTCCTCGTTCGAAACGATCTGCATGGCACGGCCTCCGAGCACATAGCTCGGACGCACCAGCACCGGGTAGCCGATGCGGGCGGCGGCCTTCACGCCGGTCTCGATGTCGGTGACGGCCTCGGCCTCGGGCTGCGGGATGCGCAGCTCTTCCATGATCTTCTCGAAGCAACCGCGGTCTTCGGCGTTCTTGATCGCCTGCGTATCGGTACCGATAATGGGCACGCCCAGCTGCGCCAGCGGCTCGGCCAGGTTGATGGCCGTCTGTCCGCCGAGCGACACGACGATCGCCTTCGGTTTTTCGAGGTGGATGACGTTCATCACGTCCTCGACCATCAGCGGTTCGAAATAGAGCTTGTCGCTGGTAGTGTAGTCCGTCGACACGGTTTCGGGGTTGTTGTTGATGATGATGGCCTCGTAACCGGCCTCGCGGATCGACCAGATGGCATGCACGGTCGAGTAGTCGAACTCAACGCCCTGGCCGATACGGATCGGGCCCGAGCCGAGCACCACGATCTTCTCCTTGTCACTCACGACCGATTCGTTCTCGTCCTCGTAGGTCGAGTAGAAATAGGGCACGTAGGAGCTGAATTCGCTGGCGCAGGTGTCGATCATCTTGTATACGGGGAAGACGCCGTTCTTCTCGCGCAGCCGGTAAACGTCATACTGCGAGATGCCCCACAACTGGCCGATGAACTTGTCGCTGAATCCCATGCGCTTGGCGTCGCGCAGGGTTTCGACATCCATCGGGTGCGCTTTCACCTCGCGTTCGAATTCGACGATGTTCTTGAACTTTTCGAGGAAAAACATATCGATCTTCGTATTGTCGTAGATCAGCACCAGGTCGATGCCGTTGCGGATCAGCTGCGCGATGGCATAGAGGCGGTCGTCCGTAGCGTCCTTGATGTATTCCAGCAGCTGCGCGTCCGACCAGTCGTCGAATTTCTTGTGGTAGATATGGCAGACGCCCGTTTCGAGCGAGCGCATCGCCTTCAGGAGGCTTTCCTCCATCGTGCGGCCGATGGACATCACCTCGCCCGTGGCCTTCATCTGCGTACCCAGTTTGTTCGACGCATCGCTGAACTTGTCGAACGGGAAGCGGGCGACTTTGGTGACCACGTAATCGAGCGTCGGCTCGAAGCTGGCGGGCGTATTGGCCAGCATGATCTCGTCGAGCGTAAGCCCTACGGCGACCTTGGCCGTCACACGCGCGATCGGATAGCCGCTGGCCTTCGACGCCAGGGCCGACGAGCGCGACACGCGGGGGTTCACCTCGATCAGGTAGTATTTGAACGACAGGGGGTCGAGTGCGAACTGCACGTTGCAACCGCCCTCGATCTTCAGCTCGCGGATAATCTTCAGCGCCGAGTCGCGCAGCATCTGGAACTCCTTGTTGGTAAGCGTCTGGCACGGCGCCACGACGATCGAGTCGCCCGTATGCACGCCCACGGGGTCGATATTCTCCATGCAGCAGATGCTGATGGCCGTGTCGTTGTGGTCGCGCATCACCTCGAACTCGATCTCCTTGTAGCCCTTGATGCTCTTCTCGACGAGCACCTGGTGCACGGGCGAGAGGAACAGGGCGTGGCGCATCATTTCGCGCAGCTGCTCCTCGTTGTCGACGAACCCGCCGCCCGTACCGCCCAGCGTATAGGCGGGACGCAGCACGACGGGATAACCGATCTGGGCGGCGACCTCCACGGCCTCCTCGATCGACATGGCGATCTTCGATTCGATCACCGGTTCGCCCAGCGACTCGCACAGCTCCTTGAAAAGTTCGCGGTCTTCGGCGCGTTCGATCGACTCGAACGAGGTACCCAGGATCTCGACCTGGCACTCCTTCAGGATGCCTTTGCGGGCCAGCTGCACGGCCAGGTTCAGACCCGTCTGGCCGCCCAGCCCCGGCACGATGGCGTCGGGACGCTCGAAACGGATGATCTTGGCCACGTATTCGAGCGTCAGGGGTTCCATGTAGACCTTGTCTGCGATATGCGTATCGGTCATGATCGTCGCAGGGTTGGAATTCACCAGAATTACCTCGTATCCCTCCTCCTTGAGTGCGAGGCACGCCTGCGTACCCGCATAATCGAATTCCGCGGCCTGGCCGATGACAATCGGGCCGGAACCGATGACCATTACCTTGTTTATATCTTTTCTCTTAGGCATTTTTACGCTCCTCCATTATTTTGGTAAACTTCTTGAACAAATAGCCGCTATCCTGCGGGCCCGAGGCACTCTCGGGGTGGTACTGCATCGAAAAGACACCGTCCCTGGCGCACTCCACGCCTTCGGCCGTGCCGTCGAGCAGGTTTATGTGCGTCAGCCTGAGGTCGGTGGCAGCCAGCGAGTCGATGTCCACGGCATAGCTGTGGTTCTGGCTCGTGATCTCGATCCGTCCCGTCTCCAGATTTTTCACGGGGTGGTTCCCGCCGCGGTGGCCGAACTTCATCTTCACGGTCTTGGCGCCATAGGCCAGCGATATGAGCTGGTGCCCCATGCAGATGCCGAAAATCGGCAGTTTGCCGCGCAGTTGCCTGACCAGCCCGATCACCGGCGTCACATCCTCGGGGTTGCCGGGGCCGTTCGACAGCACGATGCCGTCGGGATGGAAGGCCATGATCTCCTCGACCGTCGAGTCGTAGGGCACGATGGTCACGTTGCAGCCCACGCGGTTGAGCTGGCGGATGATATTGTGCTTGATGCCGCAGTCGACGGCCACCACGTCGTACTTGTGGTTGGGAACGCGCGACATCCAGCGTTTCTTGCAGCTCACACGTGAAACCATATCGTGCGGCAGGCGATACTCGGCGAGCTTGCGCATCGCTTCCTCACGGGGCGTGGCGGCATCGGTGACGATGACCTTCTGGCTGCCCTCGTTGCGGATAATGCGCGTCAGCGTGCGGGTATCTACGCCCCAGATCGCCGGGATGCCGTACTCCTCGAACACCTCGTTCAGGGTTTTCGTATACCGGAAATTCGACGGCGAGTCGTTATACTCGCGCACGATCATACCGCCGATGGTCGGGTTCTTCGTTTCGTAATCCTCGTCGGTCATACCGTAGTTTCCGATGAGCGGATAGGTCATCACGACCATCTGATCCGTGTAGGAGGGGTCTGACATGATCTCCTGATACCCCACCATCGAGGTATTGAAGACGATCTCGTTGATAGCCTCTCGGTCGGCACCGAAGCCGTAACCGTAGAACTCCCGGCCGTTTTCCAGAACAATTTTCTTCGTAAATGGTTTCATTCTTATCTATTGGTTTTCATCACTTCGTCCGTAAACACTTCCCTGCCGCCCACGACGGTCATCGCCGCACGGCCCTGTACTTCCCAGCCCGCAAACGGAGTCGCCCGGCCCATCGAAAGGAACGTCGCAGGGTCGACCCTGTACCGTGCATCGAGATCCAGCACCGTAAAGTCGGCCTGGTCGCCGACATGCAGCCCGCCGCCCAGGCCGAATATCCGGCGGGGATTGACAGCCATCAGCGCGATCAGCTTTTCGAGCGTGATAATGCCCGGCAACACCATATATTTATATAACAGCGGGAAAGCACACTCCAACCCCACGATCCCCATGGCGCTTGCGGCCAAGCCGCGCGACTTCTCCGCGGCGGTATGGGGCGCATGATCCGTGGCGATCACCTCGATCGTGCCGTCCGTGATCCCCGCAAGCAGGGCATCGCGGTCAGCGCGGCTGCGCAGCGGCGGGTTCATCTTGAAGCGCCCGTCCTCCTGCAGATCCTCGTCGCAGAGCAGCAGGTAGTGCGGGGCCGTCTCGCAACTCACGCGCAGGCCCCTGGCCTTGGCGCGGCGTACCAGTTCGACGCTCTCACGGGTCGACACATGGCAGACATGGTACTGGCAGCCGGTCTTTTCCGCAAGCGCGATATCGCGTTCCACCTGCCGCCACTCGCTTTCCGAACAGATGCCCTTATGCCCGTGCGCACGGCAGTACTCCCCGTCGTGGATATAGCCGCCCCGCAGCAGGTCGTCGACCTCGCAGTGCGCCACGACCGGCTTTCCCACCTGTGCAGCGCGGCGCATCGCCTCTTCCATCAGGCCGTCCGACTGCACGCCGCGTCCATCGTCCGAAAAGCCGACGACCTCGGGCGCCAGCGCCGCAAAATCGACCAGCCGGCCGCAGCCGCGCTGCCCCATCGTGATGCAGCCGTAGGGAACTACGCGCACGACGGCATCGCGGCGGATGATGTCGGTCTGCGCACGGAGCGTCTGCGGAGTGTCGGGCGCAGGGTTCAGGTTCGGCATCGAACATACCGTCGTATAGCCTCCGCGGGCCGCGGCCGCCGTACCCGTCGCAATGGTCTCCTTCTGCGAAAACCCCGGTTCGCGCAAGTGGACATGCACGTCGACAAGCCCCGGCACCACGCGGCGCCCCCCGAGGTCTACGACCCGGTCGGCAACGCCCCCGGCGGGCACGACACGCCCCCCGTCGACGGCAAACTCCCCGGCCGCAAAACGGCCGCCGTCATAAATTACGGCATTGGTATAAAGCGTCTTCATCTGCGTAAGCGTAAAAAAATAGGGCAACTGAAACAGTTACCCTAATAAAACAAAATCGCCGAAAACCGGAGGAAATACGTCGCCCGACCAATAGTCTTGCTGCCAGGAAGCCTGCGCCGACAATATGCTGGGTTTACAATTCATAGGTTCTCGGGATCACTATAATTGTGCACAAAGGTAGGGCTTTTTTGCCGGGCATGCAAAATTTAGCCGGAAAATTTTCAACAAATAATCCACACCGCCCCCCGCCGCCGGAAACGCCAACCGCCCCGCAACGGCTTTACAGCCCGGAATGCCCCCCGGGCAGCGTTATTTGACGATGAACAGGTCGACGCCCGCCTCTTCGACGATGGTAACCATCTGTTCGGGAATCCCGTCGTCCGTGATGATCACGTCGATATCCTCCAACGCACAGATGCGCCCGAAACCGCGCTGCCCGAATTTCGACGAGTCGGCCAGCACGATATTCTGCGACGAGGCCTTCATCATCTTGCGCGTGAGTTTCGCCTCGTCGAGCGTCGAGGTCGTGATGCCGTGTTCGAGGTCGATGCCGTCCACTCCGAAAAAGAGTTTCGAGCAGATGCAGTCGTCCAGCGACCGCGAGGCCTCCTCGCCCAGCACCGAAAGCGACTTCTTGTGCACCGTGCCGCCCAGCTGCACGACATTGACGTTCTCCGCCTCGTTGAGCAGCACGCCCAGCCGCAGGAACGGCGTGACGATGTTCAGGTGGTGCCACTGGCGCATCTTGATCTCTTCGGCGAAGGCGTAGATCGTGGATCCCGATGCGATGATGATCGAATCGTTATCGTCCAACAACTCGACGGCGCGCTGCGCGATGAGACGCTTTGCATCGCGGTTGATATTGTCCTTGACATGCACGTCGAGGTCGGCGACGTGGGGATTGGCGGGGCGGGCGCTGCCATGCACCTTGTAAAGCAGCCCTTTGCTCTCCAGGATTTTCACATCCTTGCGGATCGTTACCTTCGTAACCCCCAGTTCGTTCGCCACGTCGGTGATGCGCACGAAACCGTACTTGTTCAGTTTGTCGAGGATATATTTGTGTCGTTCGGCAATGCTCAGCATATCTCTCTGTCTTTTTAGCAGTTATTGGAGCAAATATAATTATTTTTTTCGCTTTTATCAAAAAAAGTATCCGAAACCGCACTCCGGCTCGGATACTCCCGGGCCGCAAGCCCCGTATCATCATCTAAAATAGGAACATCCGGTTTAATTCCGCTCCGGCTCGGCATCGTAACCGTCGGCACGCGCCCCCCACATCATCAGGAATACCAGCATACCGACGACGGCTACGCCGATAATCCCTACATAAGCCCAGTTCCAACCGTAATGCTGCGCCACGAAGCCCAGCCCCACGCCCGAAACGACCGTGCTGGCATAACCGAACAGGCCGGTAAGCCCGTTGGCCGTCGCGGCTGCCTTTTTCGTAGCCTGGTTCGCGGCTGCAATGCCGATCAGCGCCTGCGGGCCGTAGATGCAGAACCCGGCGGCACACAGCGTGAGGAAGAGCAACCACACGGGAGCATCGGCAGGCAACTGCCAGAACAAGAACACGAACAGCGCAGCACCCGCCATGCAGAACACGCAGGTGCGGTGCGCACGGCCCCTGAGCCATTTGTCCGTAGCCCAGCCGGCAAACAACATGCCGACGATACCGGCGATTTCGAACATCGCCACGAGCCACCCGGCATGCGACATGCTGACGCCCTTCGACTGGCTCAGCAGCGAAGGCCCCCAGTCGAGCACCGAGAAACGGACGATATATACGAAGAAATTGGCGAAGCCCAGGATCCAGATCAGCGGGTTCCTGAACACATGCTTCATCAGGAATGCGCGGTGCTCGGCACTCTTCGTCTCCTTCTTCACCTCCTTCACCTCGGTGCCTTCCAGTTCGGGAAGCCCGACCGAAGAGGGCGTATCGCGCAGGAAAGCGACCAACCCGATCGCCCCGGCGAATGCGATGGCCGAAGGTACCCAGAAACACCATTTCCACGCCCCGACATGCGCAGCCGAAGCCATGACGCGCTCCATCCCGGCGGCATCGTCGGGGGCAACGCCCAGATTGGCGGCGATCGTCGCCACGGCGTCGGGGTCGGCCGTCATGTTCATGCCCACGGTACCCATGATATAACCGCAGAGGATCACCACGAGGCCCGCACCGATCGAATGCGAGGTATTCCACACAGACATCTTGGTCGCCAGCTCCGTAGGCGGAATCCAGTGGGTCAGCAGACGCGCGCAGGGAGGGAATCCCGTCCCCTGCAACATGCCGTTTATCACCCACATGATCCCCATGAAGAGGATCATCGTATTGGTGAACTGCGAACCGTCGTGCTGCCCCGTGATCCAGTAGGAGACATCCTCGCCGAATCCGAAGGCGAAGTTGGCCAGCGCACAGAGCGCAAGCCCGATGGCCATGTACCAGCGGGCGTTCATGCGGTCGGCCAGAATACCGTTCACGAAACGCGAAAGCCCGTAGACCACACCGTTCAGGGTCAGGAAAATACCCAGGCTGGTTTTCGAGATCCCCAGGTCGGCCTCCAGGCCGGGCATCGCCAGCGAGAAGTTTTTACGCACGAAGTAAAAGAGCGCATAGCCCACCATCGTGGCGATGATGGTACGCGTCTGCCAATACTTGAAGCGTTTGGTTTGTTCAGGAGTCATTTCGGAATGAAAGTTTAGTAGTTTCAGTTTGCAAATATACTACTTTATTTCCCAAATTCCGCCTTTCCCGAAAAGTTTATCGAGCCATTGTTCCATCCAACCGCAACGGAAAGCGATGTCGATGACCGTGAAACGACTGCGCATGTAAGGTATTTTTTCGAAACTTGCCCGGAACCTGGCACGCGATACGCCGATCTGCTCGGGTTCGTAGGGCGCACCGACCAGCTCAAGGCGGCGGCGGACTTCCCCGAACGGGATGATCTGCCGGCGGATACGCAGGCTCAGCTCGGGCCATGACTTCTTCAGACGCTGCAACTGCCTGCGCAGCCCCTCCTTATCGACATATTTGCCCCTGGTCTCCACCAGTCCGCGGGCCACGAATTCGGGATCGTTATCGAAAATCCGGCGAATGTCCGCCTCGGTCTCTTCCCATGATTTCCAGGCTGCGACACACTTTTCGACGTCGAGTTCCTCGACCGGGGTTTCAAGCAGCATTTCGAGGAATGCCGTCGACGCAAGCGTACCTATACCCACCTTGAACCCGTGCGAAACGGATGCCCCGTTGTATTTGAGGTGTTCCATGTCCCACAGGTGGCTGAACTGGTGTTCGGCCCCCGACGCGGGACGGCTCGACTGAGTGGCCTGCATCGCAAAACCGCTCAGCAGCAGCCCTTCGGCCAGTTGTTCGACTTTGGCGACATTCCCCGCGTGTACGCCCGCCGGATCACAGAGCGCCTCTTTCAGGCCGTCCTGCACCACCGAGAATGCGAAGTCGTCCATCAACTCCGACCCTACGGCGTCGGCCAGCATCCAGTCGGCACCGGCCGGGATCTTGGCGATCAGGTCGGCATAGCCCGAGGCGGAGAGCTTCGCAGGCGCAGCCGCGGCGATGTTCGGGTCGAGCACCATCCCCAGCGGCGCCGGGCAATCGAAAGTCTGCTTGTTGCCGTCCTTGGTGATCGAAGCCCCGTAAGCCGTATAACCGTCCATCGAAGCGGCCGTACCCACGACCATGTAACGGCGTCCGTTATGGCTGGAACAGAGTTTCGTCAGGTCGTTGATCACGCCCGAGCCGACGGCTACGGGCACGGCATCGGTCTCGGAGAGCACGGTATCCAGCTCCCCGACATATGCCCATTCGGCATAGAGTTTCGGGTCGGTGAAGACATATGGTTCATCCTGTGCAACACCCGCCCCGGCCAGTATCTTATGCACGTCATCGCCGGCCACGCGCCATGTATTGGCATCGGCCACGACAAGCGCCCGCTTATCCGGGAAAAGTTTTCTGAACATATCCGCAACCTGCGGAAGGGTTTCGGCTCCGATCACCAATGCCTTGGTGTCGGTCGTGCGCGACAGGGCACTTTCTACTTTATTCATAGTACGATATTAATTTATTACCATCCGGGAAAGGGGATAAACTATCCCAAAGCAAAGTAAAGACGCAAATATTTTTCTCTTCACAGTCCAAAGTTAACATATTTTACTTTATTATGCAATATAAGAAAACAAAATACCGACAAATAGTTACCTTTTCTTTCCTTTTTCAATCCACAATGTCGATAAAAACCAGGGACTGCAGACACCCGCAGCCCCCGGTTCACCATAACCATCAAAACTAATTAACCTTCTTAACCTTCAGATTATCCAGCCACATACGATGGTTTTTATCATCGTCTTCAAGAGCCGAATAGATCTTAATGCGCGTATCGGCCGTAACGCCGGTAATCTTCACTTTGTGAGTCGTATAGCGATACGTATCCTTCAGTCCCTCCTCGATCATTTTATCCACAAGCACGTTACGTAAAGTCACCGTGGTACCGCCGCCGCTGATAACGGCATCGGCCGAGGTCTCGCCCGTTACGCTCACGATCGTCGCTCCGGTCACCGTCACCCCGAAATACTCGGTAATATCGGTGTTCGAGGGGGCCATCATATCCCCCTTCGTACTAGGCTCGTAATAGGGACACGCATCGAATTCCAGCTCGATCTCCGTAGCGCCGGACAACGAGGAAAGTTTCGGCAAAGTCAGCCATGCGGGGTTGCTGCCGCCACCGAATTTCATATATCCGGCGGCAAGCCCGACATTGAAACTGTTAGCCTTCCAATCCGCACGATCCCATTCGGGCAGGTATGCACTGAAATAGGAGTCGTTGTCCTTCACGCCCTGGCAATAGATGGAGTTCGCATCGCCCGTCGTAATCAATATCTTATCCGGATCGGAAAAATCGGTCGTGCTACCCAGGCTGAAGCCGTAGGCACCATAGAACGGCTGACCGCCTCCGGGAAGATTCTCGAAGTCCTTATAGAGGAGGTATCCGGACTTGTCGGGAGCCGCGTCGGTCGTAACGGTAGCCGAAGCCCACTCGGAATCGAGAAGCGCCTCCTTATTCGCCGTCGACTTGCGGCGGAGCTCCAGCGTATAGGTCGCCCCGGGCGTCAGCCCGCCCCACACGAGCCGGTAATATTTATACTTCGTAAAATTGAATTTCGAGAAGTTCTCGATCGACCGGATCACATTCCCGCCGGCATCCTTCACCCGGAAATCATAGGTATCGGTCGACCCTACGGGCTGCTGCTCCAACGCTGCGGCGGACAGTTCCCACTCCAGCACGGCAAGGCCGTGTGTCTTCGCGTAAATCCGCGCAGTGGGAGCAATCATCGGCACTGGATCGGTAGTTACGAACTGAGTCGTCGCCTCGTCCGAATCGAATTCATTCGCCACGGAGCCGTCGCCGACGAGCGCCTGAACCGAAACCGTATAATCCGTACCGGCCTTGAGCCCGGAAGCCGTATAGCTGGTGGCGCTGACGACCGCCGAGGAAACCTCGTTCCCGTCGGACGTCGTTTTGACCACGACCCGGTAATTGGCGGCGCCGCTCACTTCGGCCCAGCTGATCTTGGCCCCCGAGGAGGTCACGTCGGCAGACACCAATTCCGTTGGCGTCGCTAATTTTTCAGCCGCGAAGCCCAATGTCCCCACGACCTTCTGCGTCGGGTCGGAATTGAATTCCGCATTCCCGGCATAAAGCGCCCTGACGGTAAAGATATAGAGTCCGGGCTCCAGATCGGCGAACTCACAGTTCGAATCCGTCGTCTCGACGGTTTTCTTGAAGTCGGGACGCGTTTGCTGCGCCACGGAAGCCTCATAGGAAGTAGCCCCCTTCACGCCTTCCCACGCAAATGCGATGGAGGTCTCGGCTGGGGTGTAGGCAATCTTTTCAAGTTCGGGTGCCGGCAGCTTCTCGGTCACCTCCACCTTGTCGGCGGCCATGACGACGATATTATCGATATTGATACGGTACCCCGTCTGGTTGTAGGTCTGCGCCTCGATCTTGATGCGCGTCTTGTTGGTAGCATCCTGGACGGTGAAAGTCAGCGTCTTCCACTTGCGGCCGGCAGCCGAAGTCTGCGCCGGGAGCACGGTATTGTTCACTTCACCATTGGTTACGACCCCGGCGCCTTCGGCCGAAACGATGTAGGTACCCGTTTCGTTATCGAAACGCAGGAAGTCGATCGAAACCGATACGGTTTCGGGTGCCGCCGAAAGGCCTTCGAGCTCCGGCGTCATGATCCAGCCGCCATTGGCCGTTACACCCAGCTTTACATAGCCCGGATGCTCGTATACACGCAGACCCGACCATTTTTCAACGCCGCGGTTGAGGCGGTAAGTATCGCCCATCGTATTGAAGACGTCGCTCGTACCGTCGGTTCCCGCCGTAATCATATCGGGCTCCGCAGGCTCCGAACCATCGAAATCCTTGCCGGCACCGGAACTTCCGTTCGGGCCGGGGCCCTTCTTGTTGTTCGGGTAATCGCCGCCCCACTTGAACAAGTCGAAGCCCATGCTGAACACCTCGTTCGACGAGCTTACGTTCCCCGAGACATCGCCCTGGAACTTCACGACCCCGTCGAGCTTGAAAGTCACATGGCAAACCATCTCGCCCAGCGCCACGGGAACACCGGTGATAGGCACCGAAATCGTACCGCTGCCTTCGCGTTCGATCACGGACTGATACGGACTGCTGATGCTGAGCCCCTCGGCGGCAGGGCCGTCGAGCGTAGCTTCGATCTCCACGATTTCTTCGCCGAAAGCCTTGTCATAGGCGATTTCGAGCGTCGCAGCGGATTCCGTATTAGACTTGAGCGACCCTGAAATCACGGGGTCTTTCACCGAGAAATGGCCGTCGGCCTGTGCAACCTCGATCTTGATCTCTTCGCCGTTGGCCGGTTTCAGATAAATGTATCCCGTGCGTTTGTCGCCGGCATTACGCTCGGCCGTAACGGTCACCCACTGATAATCGCGGCCATTGCCGGCACCATTGTCCGGGGAGATGGAGAACCAGTTGTTTACCGGAGTCCCGCTTCCGTCCGTACACTCGACACGTGCCGACCACGAACCGGCATAGCGTACCGAGATCTGGGTCGTAGCGCCAGAATTGTACGCCAGCTCGACGGCATCGGTATCCCGTTTGAGCGGAGCCACATCCGGATCGTCGGAGCAAGCCGCCAGACAGAGAACCGATACGAAGAGCATCGTCTTTATCCAATTTTTCATAAGTTTCATAACATTTTGATTAGAGTAATAACTATTACTGGAAATAGCAAAGCGGATGCGCCTCGGAGGCACGTCCTTACTCTCAAGAGATATGTCGGAACAACTTGCAGGACAAACATAAGCACATTTTTTCTTTTTTGCAAATTTTCACAGTCAAAAAATAGTATTATAATGCAAATTATTTCCTTTAGTAATTATTTAAATAGTTTTTAACACTCATGAAACACTAATAAGCGAACTTTACCACACGAAAGACAAGAATAAGACAAAACAAACCAAAACCGATAAAATACAAACAATAACAATTGACTAACAAATAGTTACAATATATAAATATAAAAATACTCCGGAATCACACAATTTTAGCTATTCTTTTTGCAAAGTTTTTAAACTAAATAGTTGCACGAAAGAAAATAAAAACATATATTTGAAAGCAAAATCAGAAGAACCTTATTTATTAAATAATTAAAAACACACAAACCTGACACACACGAAAACCTAACTACTTTTTACACTCTCCAGCAGAAGTTATATCGGGAATGACTTGCAACCAGCCGAAATCCCCGGAAAAACCCGGCCTCTTATATAATAATAGGTATGGGATCCGGCAACGAACCGATTGATAACTTAAACTGATGTAAAATGAAACAATGTTACACGCTGACCGGACTTGACGTACTGGGCAAAATACGCTCGTACATCAGGCTCCTGACGGTTACTCTTTTATATGTGACATTTGCGCTCCCGGCCTCGGCACAAGGGGGGGGGAAGGCCGTCTCGGGTATCGTTAAAGACGACACGGGAAATCCCCTCATAGGTGTCACCGTCACCGTCCCCGGTACCACGAAAGGCACGACTACCGATGCCAACGGTACGTACACGATCAATGCTGACAATTCCGAAAGCCTGAATTTCAGCTATGTGGGCTACAAAACCCAGACAATCCACGTCAACAACCAATCCACCATCGACGTCACCATGAGCGAAGACAACACCAGCCTCGAAGAGGTTGTCGTCGTCGGTTACGGCGTACAGAAGCGCCGCGACATCGTAGGCGCCGTCGAAACCCTTTCGACAAAGGGCCTCGAAGAGCGCATGGGTTCGTCGATGAGCATTTCGCGCTCGTTGCAGGGCGCCATCCCCGGCCTTACGATGACCTTTTCCGACGGTAAGCCCAACCGCGGCGCGACGGTGCGCATCCGCGGCGCGGAGAACTCGATCGGTTCGGGCGGTTCGGCCCTGGTGATGGTCGACGGCGTCGAAACCGACATGTCGACCGTGAACCCGGACGACATCGAGTCGATCACGGTGCTCAAAGACGCCTCGTCGACCGCCGTATACGGTGCCCGCGGTACCTTCGGCGTGATCCTCCTTACCACCAAGAAGCCGCAGAAAGGCAGTGCCAAGGTGACTTACAACGGTACCTTCACCTTCTACAAGCGCGCCACCAAGCCCCAGATGGTCACCAACGGCTACGATTATACCACCTCGTTCCTGGAATCCTATGTCAACGCATTCGGCAAGGATCCCTCGAACATCAACAACGTATTCAAATTCTCACGCACCTGGTACGACGAACTGGCACGCCGCAACAACGACCCGTCGTATGAGAAATGGCGCGTCAACAACCGCAATGCCTACGAATACTTCGGCAACACCAACTGGTACGACGTATTCTACAAGGACTATACGACCGGACACCAGCATAACATAAGCGTAACGGGCGGCGGCGACGTGGCATCGTACTACGTTTCGGGCCGTATGTTCGAGCAAGACGGCATCTACAACGCCGGTGACGAGAAATACCAGCAGTTCAACGTCAAAGCCAAAGGCATCGTCAACGTGAAGCCGTGGCTGCGCGTGGAGAACACCACCGATTTCATGTACCGTTATTCGCACCAGCCGACGGGTCACACGGGCATCTCCACGACGCCGATGACGGTATCGCGCATGCTCAACCACCAGGCTTACCCCGTAGCCCTGGTCACCAATCCCGACGGTACGTGGACGGAAGCGGCCGTATATACGGGCTGGGCAGGCTTCGTCGAGGGTAACTCGTGGCGTAAAGACCGCAAGTTCGACATGAACAACCGCACGGCGGTTACGATCGACCTGCTGAAGGACGTGCTCGTCGCCGCAGCCGACGTGAGCTTCTATTTCAACCAGACCGACCGCCGGCAGGCCGTGAACAGCTACACCTACTACACCGGGCCCGACAGCTCGGGCGAACGTCCCTCGGGCTCGCTCTACGAAGAACGCTCCTACAACCGTCAGAAGGTCGCTTCGAGCGCCACGCTGACCTACACGCCCCGCCTGGGCGACAACCACTCGCTGAGCATCATGGGCGGTTGGAACATCGAAGATTACACCTACAAGAGCAACCTGATGAGCCGCGAAGGCATCATCATCCCCGGCAAGCCCAACTTCAGCCTGCTGGAAGGCGAAGCGATGACCCTGAAGGACAACGGCAGCTACGACTGGGGACTGGTCGGCGCATTCTACCGCGTAAGCTACTCGTACAAAGGAAAATACCTATTGGAAGCCAGCGGCCGCTACGACGGTAACTCCAAGTTCCCGTCCAACCAGCGTTGGGGATTCTTCCCCTCGGGTTCGGTGGGATGGCGCATCTCGGAAGAGAACTTCATGAAAAACGCCAACTGGCTCGACAACCTGAAGATCCGCGCATCGGTCGGTTCGGCGGGCAACGGCCTCATCAGCGATGCCTACGCCTACCTCTCCACGATGTCGATCGCACAGTCGAGCCTGCTGAACAACGGTTCGGTGTTCAACTACACGCAGGCGCCCTCCCCCATTCCCAAGAGCCTGACATGGGAAAAGGCCACGACCTATGACCTCGGCCTGGATTTCGAGGCATTCAACGGCCGCCTGAACTTCTCGGCCGACATCTACCGCAAGAAGACCACCGACATGTATGTGGTGGGCGAAGAACTGCCTGCCGTATTCGGCAACAGCGCCCCCAAGGGCAACTACGCCGACATGCGCACCGATGGCTGGGAGGCCAGCCTCTCGTGGCGCGACAGCCACAAGGTTGCGGGCAAGACCCTGAGCTACAATATTAAAGTCGCCGTATGGGACAACACCAGCAAGATCACCCGCTATACGGCCAAAACAGGCACGCTCCCGACCAACTACTCGATCAACTATTACGAGGGGATGACCCTCGGCGAAATGTGGGGATACAAGTGCGACGGGCTGTTCCAGAGCGACGAAGAGGCGCAGACATGGGCCAACTATTCGAAGTTCACCAACCGTTCGGCGACCTGGCAGGCCGGCGACCCGCGCTACCTCGACCTGAACGGCGACGGATACGTCAACAACGGCAACAACACGATCTACGACCACGGCGACCTGGTGAAGATCGGCAACACCACGCCCCGCTACAGTTACAGCATCCAGGGCGGCGTGCGCTGGAACGGCATCGGCATCAGCATGATGTGGCAGGGCGTCGGCAAACGCGACTGGTATCCGGCCAAGGAATCGGGTTATTTCTGGGGCCAGTACGGCCGCCCGTACAGCATGGCACTCCCGTGGCATAACAGCGACCGCTGGTCGCCCACCAACCGCGGCGCCTACTGGCCGCGCCTGGTCGGCTACTCGGCCAGCGACTCGGGCCTGATCCTCGCGCAGCCCAACACGCGCTACGTGCAGGACGCTTCGTACATCCGCCTGAAGAACCTCACCATCGACTACAACTTCCCCAAGGAGCTGGTCAACAAGATCGGCCTCCAGGCACTCAAGATCTATGTGTCGGGCGAGAACCTCCTGACCTTCTCACCGCTCAAGAAGTACGCGAAAAACTACGACCCGGAAGGTATCTACGCCGGCGATGCGGACTACGGAACCAACAAGTTCGGTAGCGACAACTTCGGCGACGGCGACGGTTATCCCGTCATGAAATCGTACACGATCGGTTTGAGCATAACTTTCTAAATTACGGACGACAATGAAAAAGATAACATATATTTTGCTTTCGGCCTGTTTCCTGCTCACGTCCTGCGAGGATTTCCTTAACAGGGATCCCGACGCCAAGGTCGGATCCGGGGATTATTTCACGGACGAAGGCTCCCTGCTGACCTATACCAACGGGTTCATCCAGAAATACACCCCCAGCGCAGCAGACCTGGGCTACGGCGACGGGTACTCGGACATCATGGCCACCGAAAAGTCGTTCACGTTCCTGACCAACGCCTCGTGGACACCCGACCTGCAGAGCGGCTGGTCGATCAGCAACTGGACGCCGATCTACAACATCAACTATTTCCTGGTGCACATGCGCGAGGCGAAGGGGCTCTCCGAAGCTACCTACAACCACTACGAAGGCACAGCCCGTTTCTGGCGCGCCTGGCAATACTTCGAGAAGGTCAAGACCTTCGGCGCCGTACCCTGGTACGACGAGCCGATCGACCCCGAGGACATGGTGGCACTCTACAAACCGCGCGACAGCCGCGAATACGTCATGGAGCGCGTGCTCGAAGACCTGGACTTCGCCTGCAAACATTGCTACACGTCGTCGGAATGGATCAACTGCGCCCGCATCAACCGGTACATCGCCCTGGCCTACAAGGCCCGCGTCTGCCTGTTCGAAGGCACCTACCGCAAATACCATTCGGTTGACCCGTCGACGGGCAAGGCGTGGGAAGACAAGCAGGCTTCGGAGAAATTCCTGCGCGAATGCGCCGAGGCATGTGAGGAATTGATGGCGGCCGGCGTATACAGCATCGTGAACAACCCCGCCAACGTCAAGACCCAGTACCGGGAGCTCTTCACGCAGGAGGCCGTCAACACGACCGAGGTGATCTGGGCACGCCAGATGAGCGTCGGCATGACCACGTTCCACGACCTGACGTGGCGTTACACGTCGGGCAGCTACGGACAGCGCTGGTCGCTCGACCAGGATTTCGTGAAGACCTACCTCAACCTTGACGGTTCGCGCCACACGGCGACCGGCGAGGAGTTCACGACCGAAGTCGAAAACCGCGACTACCGTCTCTCGCAGAGCATCATCACGCCGGGCTACACGAAGCTGGTGGGCGGCGTTTCGACCGCGACACCCCCCGATTTCACGGTGACGCTGACCGGCTACCAGGTCATCAAGTTCAACATCGACGACAAGGCATACGAGTCGGCATCGGTTTCCTACAACTCGCTGCCCATCATGCGTTACGCCGAGGTACTGCTCAACTACGCCGAGGCAAAGGCCGAGCTGGGCGAATTCAGCGACGACATCTGGAACAAGACCATCAAACCGCTGCGTGAGCGCGCAGGCGTCGACGGCAAGCGCCCGACGTCGGCAGACCCCTATCTGCAACAGTACTACGGGCTGAGCGACAGCGACCTGCTGGAGATCCGCCGCGAGCGCGCCATCGAGTTGCTGCTGGAAGGGTTCCGTTACAATGACCTGATGCGCTGGCATGCGGGCGAGCTGCTGAACAAGCAGTGGTACGGCATCTACATCCCGGCCATGGATACCTCCTACGACCTCAACGGCGACGGCATCAACGACGTCTGCGTGATTTCGGGCGAAGCCGGCAACGAACCCGGCGTAACGTACATCGTACTCGACGACAGCAAATATTCGCTGGAGAACGGCACGACCGGACGTCTGCTCTATACCGTGGGCCGCAACTTCGAGGAGAAGCGCTACCTGCGCCCCATCCCCAAGACGGCGCTGAACATCAACCCCGACCTGGGACAAAACTACTACTGGAGATAAACAAGGAGGAAACGCGCCCCGGGCGGGATTTTCCCGGGGCGCGCATCCCGATATAAACCTTAATTCAGCATACAATGAAACGATACATATTTATCATCGCCGCACTCACCGCCCTGATCTTTACCGGGTGCTCGAATGACGACGACCGCCCGGTAAAGACCCCCATAGATCCGCTGACCGACATCTACGGAGTGGTGACCGACAACCAGGGGAACAGACTGCAGGGAATCGTCGTAAGCGACGGATATACCTGCACAGCCACCGACGAGAACGGCGTCTACCAGCTTACGGCCGGGGAATTCTCCTATCAGGTGTACCTTTCGATCCCCGCGGCATACGAAGTCCCCATGTCCGAAGGGCTGCCCTGCTTCTGGCAGAAACTGACCGAAGGGCGCAAGCGCTACGACTTCACGCTGACCCCACTGGCCGGAGGTGCCGAGAACGAGTTCAACCTCTTCTGCGTGGCCGACCCCCAGTGCCAGAACACGACCAACATCGCACGTTTCAACAACGAAACGGTACCCGACATCGCCGCGCAGGTCGCAACCTCGACGCTGCCGTGTTACGGCATCACGTTGGGCGACATAGGCTGGAACACCGAGAATACGGACTACACGAACGACGTATTCCCGCTGATGAAAAAGGCCATGCAGATGGACAAGGTCGGGCTGCCGCTCTTCCAGCTGATGGGCAACCACGACAACAAGGTGATCGCCGTCAGCAAGAACGACTATACCGTGGCACACGACATCGCCGCACAGCGGAATTTCGAATACATCTTCGGCCCCGTAAACTATTCGTTCGACCGCGGCAACGTGCACATCGTCGCCATGGACAATATCATTTTCCCGAGCCACAAGGATTATTCGCTCGGATTCCGCGACGACCAGGTCGAGTGGCTCCGCCAGGATCTGAGTTATGTTCCGAAAGACAAAATGGTGATCTTCTGCGTACACATCCCCATGCGCGCCAGCAACAACCAGAACGTACAGGCGGTACTCGAACTGCTCAAGCCGTTCGCCGAGGTGCATATCATGTCGGGACACACGCACTATGCCGAGAACAACACCTACGACAGCCACTACGAACACGTGCACGGCGCAGCCTGCGGCGCATGGTGGCATTCGACGATCAATACCGACGGAACGCCTAACGGCTATGCGATCTACAAGGTCAAGGGCGCGACGATCGACAACTGGGTTTATAAGGCCACGGGGTTCGACCCCGATTTCCAGATACGCCTCTACCGTGGCAGCGACATCTTCATGGAAGGGTATACGCCTTCGTACCAGTTCTATTACAAGGGCGACGACCAGATCGTGGCCAACATCTGGAACGCCGACAAGGACTGGAAGATCGAAGTCTATGAAAACGGCACCAAGACCGGGGAAATGAAGCCCTACGAGAGCAATGCTACCAAACGCGACGCATGGGCGTCAGGCTACCACTGCGGCGTACAGGGACGCGCCCCGGGCAACTACGACCGCACCAACACGAGCCACCTGTACTACTACACGCTCCAATCGTCCACGGCTTCGGTCGAAGTCCGCGCCACGGATAAATTCGGCCAGACTTACAGCCAGTCGAAATTCACTACGGGCCTTGCCGAGGATTTCCCGGTCGGCGAGTAGATTATTACGGAAAAATTCGTAACTTTGTGAATTGCGATTCAAAAGCAGAAACGAAATGAAACGACTGATCTCGATACTCGTCGCCCTGTCGGTCTGGGGCATTGCCTGCGCACAGCCCTCGGTACGCATTGCCCACGGGCCCTACCTGCAACAGGTCACCGACGACGGCTTCACCGTGGTATGGACGACGACCATGGACGCCGCGTCGTGGGTCGAAGTAGCCCCTGACGACGGATCGCATTTCTATGCCGCCGAGCGGCCGAAATATTACGATTCGCACATCGGCAAACGCCGCATAGGACGCCTGCACCGCGTACGCGTGGAGGGGCTGGCTCCGGGGACGACCTACCGTTACCGCATCATGCAGCAGGGCGTGCTCTGCGACCAAGGCAACAAGCGGGTAGTCCTGGGCGAAGGTTACGGGAGCGACATCCTCAAACACAAGCCCTATACGGCCACTACGCTAGACGGGCGGAAAGAAAAAACTGAATTCTGGGTCGTGAACGACATTCACGCCCAGGATTCGATCTTCCGGTTGCTGCTGGAAGGCGTCGGGAAGGCCAAACCCGATTTCGTCTGCTTCAACGGCGACATGCTCAGTTCGATGGAGTCCGAGAAACAGCTTTTCGAGGGTTATCTCAATTCGGCGGCCGAATTGCTGACACCCGCGGGAATCCCGATCTTCGCCACGCGCGGCAACCACGAGAACCGCGGCTCCTTCTCCCCGAGATTCCTCGACTACTTCCCGACCTCCACGGGCGAGGTATACTACACGTTCCGGCAGGGCCCGGCCTATTTCGTCGTGCTGGACTGCGGCGAGGACAAGCCCGACAGCGACATCCGCTACTACGGGTTGTCGACTACCGACGCCTACCGCGAACAGGAAGCCCGCTGGCTGAAGGGCGTGGTCGAAAGCGAGGAATACCGCTCGGCACCCCTGCACATCGTCGTGCTGCACATGATCCCGGGCGGGAAAAGCAGCTGGCACGGCGAACAGGAACTCCGCAGGCTGCTCGTACCGATCCTCAACGAAGCTTCGGTCGACATCATGCTATGCGGGCACTACCACCGCTACCAGTGGATCGACGACGGGAGCCGGGGCACGAACTTCCCGATCCTCGTAAATTCGAACCGGGACAAGCTCGTGGTGAAGGCCGACCGCAGGGGAATCGACATCGACGTCGTGAACACGGGCGGCGAGGTCATCAAACGCCACCGGATCGACAAGTAACCGCCTGAAAGGAAACAAAACAGGGACAAAGGCGCTTCCGGGCGCCTTTGCTCTTGGAACAAACCGCAGAGAACCAACAAAACGCAATATGAAAACATCCAGACTACTGACCGCCTTCGCCACCGCCGCCCTGCTGCTCGGATGCGCCCCGGGCGGGCAAAAGGCCGAAGGGCCCTACTACATCGACATCAAAGACCGCGCACAGCTGCACGAGTGGTTCCGCTATTCGCCCGAGCGGCCGGTCGTCATCAGCGGCCACCGCGGCGGCATGGTGACGGGATTCCCCGAAAACTGCATCGAGTCGTTCGAGAAGACGCTCACGATGATGCCCTCGTTCTTCGAGATCGACCCGCGCATGACCAAAGACAGCGTGATCGTGCTGATGCACGACGCCACGATCGACCGTACCACGACCGGCACGGGCAAGGTTTCGGACTACACCTACGCGGAGTTGCAGCAGTTCTTCCTCAAGGATCGCGAAGGCAACGTCACGACCTACAAGATCCCCACCCTCGAGGAGTGCATCGCCTGGAGCCAGGGCAAGACGATCCTCAACCTCGACATCAAGGACGTCCCGCTCGAAGTGATGTCGCAATTCATCAACCGCCTGGCACCGGCCAACGTGATGTATACCGTGCGCAACGCCAAACAGGCGCGCACATATCTCGACCGCGACCCGCAGGCGATGTTCTCGTGCTGGTGCAAGAACATGAAGGAGTTCAACGAATATGTCGGGGAGCGGATTCCCTGGTCGCAGGTGATGGCCTACGTCGGCACGATGATGCTGCCCGATCAACAGGAGCTTTACGACAACCTGCACCGCAACGGCGTGATGTGCATGATCTCGCTCGCCCCGACGCACGACCGCAGGGCCACCGACGCGCAGAAGATACAGGGCTATGAACTCGAAATCCCGACGGGTTGCGACGTCATCGAAACCGACTACCCCTACTTATTCCAGAACCTTAATCTCAACCGCAAGTAAACAAATGGCTGCATTCGAAAAATATCGCTCGGTCTACACGCACAACGAACTGATGGAACACCTGCGCCGCATCCGGCACGTGGCGCTCGACATGGACGGCACGATCTACATGGGCATGTCGCTCTTTCCCTACACCAAGCCGTTCCTCGCGGGGCTCAAGGAGATGGGCATCGGCTATTCGTTCCTGACCAACAACCCGTCGAAGTCGATCGCCGACTACCTGCACAAACTCGACGTGCTGGGCATACGGGCGACACGCGACGAGATGTACACCACCGCACTGGCGACGATCGACTACATCAGGGAGCATTACCCTGCGGCCAAACGGCTTTTCCTGCTCGGCACGCCGAGCATGATCTCGGAATTCGAGGCCGCAGGTTTCGAATCGGCCGCAGATTCGGCGGACGACGTGCCGGACGTGGTGGTCGCGGCGTTCGACATGACGCTGCAGTATGACCGCCTGTGCCGCGCCGCATGGTGGGTGTCGCAGGGCGTGCCCTACATCGCCACCAACCCCGACCGGGTATGCCCCACCGACCAGCCGACGGTACTGGTCGACTGCGGTTCCATTTGCGCTTGCATCGAACATGCCACGGGACGGCGGCCCGACATCACGCTCGGCAAACCCGATCCCAACATGCTCTCGGGCATACTCTCGCGCCACGGCCTGCAACCCGACCAGATCGCGATGGTCGGCGACCGCATCTACACCGACGTGGCGATGGCGCACAATGCCAAGGCCATGGGCGTGCTGGTGCTCTCGGGCGAAACGACGCTCGACGTGGCGGACAAGGCCGACCCGCAGCCGCACATCACGGCCGACAGCATCGAAGTGCTGGGCGCGCTGATCCGCGAAGCGCACGGCAAATAACCGGACGCAGCATGCCGTCCGGCAGACCGGCAGCACCGCACCGCCGCACCGCCGCACCGCCGCACCGCCGCACCGGCATATCAGCGCTTGGGCGCACAAATGCCTGTCGGAAACAGCACTCCGAATAGGCGGAGGTTATACTCCTATCAGAAAAACCGGGCTCGCAAGGGCCCGGTTTTTTACGGTGTTCACCGGAAAAGCACTATCTTTGCAGAAGATAAGTTGCACCCGGGCATTTGAGAGCAAGCTCCCTTGCCGCCCGTTTGCACCATCATCGCGGCGATAGAGCCAGATAAACGAACGGTAAACCCTATGGAACACAATATCCTCATACCCCTGCTGCTGACGCTGGGCGCCGGACTGGCCACCGGCATCGGCAGCGCCATCGCTTTCTTTGCCCGCCGCACCAACAAGCGGCTGCTGTCGTTTTCGCTGGGCCTGTCGGGCGGCGTGATGATCTACGTATCGTTCGTCGAACTGTTCCAGCAGGCGCACACCACCCTCTCGGACGAATGGGGCGCACAGACGGGGATCATCGTCACCGTCGCCAGCTTCTTCGCCGGGATACTGCTCATCGGCATCATCGACCGGCTCGTCCCCTCGTTCGAAAACCCCCACGAGGCACACATGGTCGAGGAGATGGACAAGCAGCCCCGCAACCCGAAACTCATGCGCATGGGCGTAATGACCGCACTGGCAATCGGCATACACAATTTTCCGGAAGGTATCGCCACGTTTACCTCGGCCGTGGACAACATGGCCCTGGGCGTTGCCATCGCCGCGGCGATCGCCATCCATAACATCCCCGAAGGCATTGCCGTCTCGATCCCTGTTTACTACGCCACGGGCGACCGCAAAAAAGCCTTCAAACTCTCGTTGTTGTCGGGGCTCGCGGAACCTGTCGGGGCGGTGCTGGCCTACCTTGTGCTGATGCCCTTCATGACGCCGACACTGATGGGCTGCATCCTCGCAAGCGTGGCGGGAATCATGGTATTCATTTCGATCGACGAACTGCTGCCAGCGGCCCGTGAATACGGCGAAGCGCACATCTCGATCTACGGCGTAGTGGCCGGCATGGCACTGATGGCCGTAAGTCTCATAATGCTCGGATAAAACAATGGACATCCTGTTACTACTCGTCGGCCTGGGGCTGATCCTCGGCGGCGCAAATTTCCTGACGGACGGCTCTGCGGCGGTAGCCCAGCGTTTCCGCGTCCCGGAATTCATCATCGGCCTGACGATCGTCGCCGTCGGCACCTCTATGCCCGAACTGGTGGTCTCGGTGCTCTCGGCTGCGGCGGGCAACAGCGACGTGGCGATCGGCAACGTCGTCGGCTCGAACATCTTCAACGTCTTCGTAATCCTGGGAATCTGCGCGCTGATCCGGCCGCTCGTGCTTACGAAGGAGAACATCCGGCGCGACATCCCGTTCGGCATGGCCGTGTCGCTCGTGCTGCTGGCGGTCACTTCCGACCGCCTGGTATGCGCCGGGGCAACGGACAGGATTGGCCGCCCGGACGGCATCGTCATGCTCGCGCTCTACATCGGGCTGATGTGGTACATGATCCGCACAACCAAACACCAGCGCAGCATGCCCGGTGCAGCGGGCGGGACGATAATCCCGGCATCTGAAGCCGGAGCCATCGTAAAAAACGGGGTGAAGCAAGCCGAAGGGACTAAGAAACCGATGGCGTTGTGGCTGGCGGGGGTGATGATCGCAGGAGGGCTCGCGGGACTGATCTTCGGCGGCGAGATGTTCCTGAAAAGCGCTACGGCGATCGCCCGCACGCTCGGAATCAGCGAATCGGTCATCGCCATCACGCTCGTGGCGGGCGGCACGTCGCTGCCGGAACTGGCTTCGTCGGTGGTATCGCTGCTCAAAGGCAAGGCCGAAATGGCGCTCGGGAATGTCATCGGATCGAACATCGCCAATATCCTGCTGATCCTGGGCATCAGCGCCACGATCCACCCCCTGACGATGGGCGGGATCACGCTGACGGACATCCTCGTGGTCGTGCTGAGTTCGCTGCTGCTGTTCATGGCAGCCTTCACGTTCCGCAGCAAAAAGCTCGACCGGTGGGAAGGCGCTATCTTCCTGGCGATTTACATCGCTTACATCTGGTATTTGGTCAGGTAACGGTCGACCAGCCGCGGCAGGGCATAGCCGCCCAGCGCGGCGGTTTCCACGGACGGGAAAGCGGGCATGGCGTCGCATTCGATGCGGTGGAAAACCGCATGCAAAAGCTGGTGCGAAAGCTGGTGCCCGGGCATTGTGACGCTGCGCCGCAGGTGCCACCTGCCGTTGCCGAGCAATTCGCGGAACGCCGCCGTTGCAGCCAGCTCCGCGAAATCCGCAGCCTTGTCCGTTTCGATAAGCGGAAATTCATACAACCCCTGCCAGATATCTCCTCCGCCGCGACGGTGCAGCAGCGTCTGCCCGCCGCAGGTCACGTGCAGGTAGTTGAACCAACGGTCGCGCATCTTCCCGCGCCCCTGTTTTACGGGACGCACGCCCACCGTGCCCGCAGCCAGAGCGAGGCACCGTCCAGCCAGGGGGCAATCCCCGCACCGGGGCTGCGCGGGGGTACATTGCAGAGCCCCGAAATCCATGATCGCCTGGTTGTAAAGTCCCGGACGGGAAGTATCCAGCTGCGACTGTGCCAACTCGGCGAACGCCCTCTTCCCGGCCGTCGTATCTATCGGGATCCCGATATCGAAAAGCCGTGCCAACACCCGGTATACATTCCCGTCGACCACCGCGCACGGGGCGTCGTAAACGATCGAGCAGACGGCCGCCGCAGTATAGTCGCCCACGCCGGGCAGCGCGCGCACCTCCCCGTACGTGGCAGGGAACACCCCGCCGAACCGAGACACGACCTGCCTCGCGGCAGCATGGAGGTTGCGGGCACGGCTGTAATAGCCCAACCCCTGCCACAGTTTGAGCACCTCGTCCTCGGGCGCGGCTGCCAGTGCGGCGATGTCGGGGAACCGCTCCGTAAAGCGCAGGTAGTACTCCAATCCCTGCGCCACGCGCGTCTGTTGCAGGATAACCTCCGAAAGCCATATCCGGTAAGGGTCGCGCGTGCGACGCCAGGGCAGGTCACGGCCTTCGCGGGCGAACCAGGATAGCAATATGTCGGAAATGTTCTCCATCTTTCGGATGCAAAAGTAACATTTTTCCCGATTAGGAACTATATTTGAAGAAGCAAAGCCACTATCTAAAGCACAAGGTTATGGAAAAAAGAAAACACTCGCTGGTCGACAATGCCGACGAAAAGCGCTACGAATTCGACCTGGGCGACGACATCGCCATCATCGAATACATCAAAACCCAGGGATTCATTATCCTGACACACACCGAAGTCCCTGAAAAATACGAAGGGCAGGGCATCGGCGCCGAGCTGGTGCACGACGTACTGGAGGATCTGCGCGCCAAGAAAATACAAATGATCCCCCAGTGCCCCTTCGTCGCCCAATATATCCGCCGCCATCCCGAATGGGTGGACGTGGTACTGAAAGAAATACCCGCCAAATAAACAGGAAACCCGCCGGGAGGCGGGTTTCCTGTTACGGTATCCCAAGCATTCAGAAATCGTCCGTGCGGAACGGCACGACCGGTAGACCCCGGATGTTGGCCAGGTTGCCGGGCATGAAATCGCGGAACCCGTACCGCACGGCAACCGGGCGGACAACCTCCTTCGACGAGATGACCAGCAGCAGTTTACGCCTGTCCACCGCCACATCGGCAGGATGGAATACCCGGTCGGGGCCGCACACTTCGAACCCGCGGATATCCTCCATGCGGCTGAACCCCTCTTCGGTATGAGACAAGGCAACGTAAGCCTTGCCGTCGCGAATCTCGATCGACCTGAACCGCGGGCTTTCGCAGGCGATATCGGAGAAACCGTAGGTCTTGTTGAGTGCCATGAAGGCCAGTCTGTGCCCTACGTCGCGTTTATTCTTGGGGTGGACATTGGTTGCCTCGTAGGGTTCCACCAGGTCGTTCGTGCAAATCACGCTGCTGTTGGGGATGAGTTCCCGTGCCTCCCACTGCGCTTCGCGCAGATAGGGGCCGTTGCCGCTGCCATAGGCGAAGGGGGCGACCTCGACGTAATAGAACGGGATATCGCCCTGCTTCCAGAGCGAACGCCACAGCCCTACCATGTTGGAAAGGCGGACAGCATAGTCCTTATACTGGTTTACGTTCGATTCGCCCTGATACCACAGGAAGCCGCGGACGGTATACCCCGCCACGGGGTGTAACATGGCATTGTACATCACCATCGGGCGCAGCCAGTGGGTCGTGGCCTCGATGCCTTTTTCCGTCAGGTCGATATCGGGATAGGTTTCCAGTATCTCGCGGTTCGTCCAGCCCTCGACGCGGGTTCCGCCCCACGTGCAGTCGACAATGCCGACAGGCACGTCCAGCACGTCGCTGAGCAGTTCGGCAAAGAAATAACCCGTGGCGGTGAAATCGGGCGCGGTCTCCACCGTACATGGCCTCCATTTCCCCGGAACCCGCTCCTGAGGCGTATAGGCCGCCGTGAGGGGTATTTTCACGTAGCGGAGCCTGTCGCGCATATTCCCCGCACGGGCTATGATCTCGTTGGCCCCGGCGATGGGACAGTTATTGAACCCGCGGAGCGGCATCTCCATATTGCTCTGCCCGCCGGCGAACCAGACTTCGCCGATCAGTACTTTGTCGAGCACGACCCTATCGCCGCTTACGATCGTCACCTGCTGCGGCTCGTAACTGCCGGCCGGGGTGTTCACCAGCGCAGACCAACGGCCGTCGGCATCGCTTCGCACGGTGCATTCGGCACCCCACGAGGTCTCGATCCGCACCGTGGCCCGGGGATCGGCCCAGCCCCAGAGGCGGCATTGGGCATTTTGCTGGAGCACCATGTCGCTGCCGATGATCTCGGGCAGTTCGACCTTGGCCGCGGCACCCCATGCGGCGGCAAGGCAAATAAGGGACAAAATGAGTTTCTTCATATCGGGCAGGTATCAATTTCCCGCAAATTTACATTTTTTCCGGCAACCGGGAATACCCCGCGCGCATAAAAACGACCCGGCTGTTAATACAGGTATCGAATTTTTTCGAAAATTCCTGTCCGGAAATTTGGTTTATTCTATAAACTACTTTATATTTGCAATAGATTTATAAACCAAGAGAGTCATTTCACACCGCAAACCTATGGAACTTCTGGAAAACACCACCGACAAACGCCGCCTTTTCGGCCGCTGGTTCGCCCGCCGCATCACCACTTACGTCGCGGTATGCGCGTTCCTCACCTTCGTCAACTGGTACACCTCGCCCCACTACTGGTGGGTGGTATGGGTCATGGCCGGCTGGGGGCTGAACCTGATCCTCTCGCTGGTCTGGTACCTGACGGGCTGCGACGAGGACAAAGATTACCGTTAAACCCATAAAAATCCCGGTTATGCAAACCTTACACCTGTTACTGGCCGCCAGCTTCATGCTGGCCTCCACGGCCGTCTCGGCCAAAACGCTCGAAGTCACCGTATCGGACATTCGCAACGACAAGGGCAACATCCTCGTCATGGCCAAGGTCGCCGGGCAGGAACAGCCCATCTACGGCATGGCGGCCGCAAAGGCCGGCAAAGTCGTCGTGACGCTCGAAGGCATCGAAGCCGATGCGGCCGAGCTTTCGCTCTTCCACGACGAAGACGGCGACTACAAGCTGAAGATGGGCGACCGCGGCCCTGCCGAAGGCTACGCCACCCGAAAATGCAAGCTTCCCGCCGAGCACAACACGGCCACGCTGAAGCTCTACTATCCTGCCACCGAAAACGAATAGGCGCATGTACCGCCCGCTGCTCACCGCACTGCTGCTCGCCGCGACGATCCCGGCCGCGGCTCAACATACCCTCCGGGGGCGCGCTCTGGAGGGCGGCAGCCCGGTCGGCTACGCCACGGCCGTGCTGCTGCGCGACGGACGCCAGGCAGCGGGTACGACGACCGACGACGCAGGGGGCTTCGTGCTCACGGCGGATACGGGCCGTTACACGCTCGTACTGCGGCACGTCGCCTACCGCCCCTTCGAACAGGAGGTATGCGTCGCCGCAGCGGATACCGACCTCGGTGATTTACCCCTTGCACCTCTCGGAATCAGCGAGGTGACGGTGACCGCCGAGACGGTGGCGCGGCAGGCCGACAGGTTTGTGGTCAGTATCGGGAATACGCCCGCACTCGCGGGACAGGACGGCACCGAACTGCTGGCACGGGCGCCGGGCGTATGGCTGGGTGAGGACGGCATCTCGATCAACGGCGCCGGCGGTACGAAAGTCTACGTGGACGGCCGCGAGCTGAAAGGTTCGGCGGAGGAAACCACCTCCTACCTGCGCAGCCTGACCGCAGCCGACATCGCCCGCATCGAGGTGGTACCGCTGGCGGGCGCCGAGTTCACCGCCGACAGCCGGGGCGGCGTGATCCTCATCACACTGCGGCGCAGACGCGACGGCGGCATGGACGGCAACCTGCAATTCTCCACGGTGCAAAGCAACCGGATAGCGGGCTATACCCCCACGGGGCGCATCGGCATCCGCGCGGGGCGCTGGACACTCACCGCCTCGGGGTCGGGAAGCTTCACCCCGGCTGCCCAAAGCCGCTTCACGGAGACCCGCGGGCAGGCCGGGCAGCCGCTGCCCTTCGCCGGCAGGAGCGATTCGAAGAGCCGCACAAACTACGGGCGCGGGCATTTCTCCGCGGTCTTCGACCCGACGCCGAAACACACCGCAGGTTTCGACATCGAATACACGGAACGCAGCACCCACATGCCGACACTATCGCGCACCACACTCGGACAAACCCAGAGCGACAGCCGCTACCGCCAGCACATGGGCGGGAATACCCTGACCGCAACCGCCAATTACATCTGGAAGATCGACACGCTGGGATCGCAGTTCAAACTGATCGCCGACTACACGCGTTACACCTCCCACGGCGACAACAGCTACCATACGACGACCTGCGCACCCGGAACCCTGCGCGACTCGCTCTACGAATCCGCCACGGGTTCCGTGTACGACATCCTGACGGCCGACGCCGGGCTTACGCGCAAACTGCCGCACGGCCTGACACTGCGCGCGGGACTGCGCTACACCCGCAACGGCATGGCGGACGACAGCCGCTACGCGGCACAGATGCAGGGTACATGGCAGGCACTGCCCGAATACGGCTACGACCAGCATTACACCGAGCAGATCGGCGCGGCCTATGCCTCGCTGGAGTACAGCGCCGGGCGGTGGGAGCTTTCGGCCGGGCTGCGCGGTGAATACACCTCCGTCGCATCGCAGGCCTTCGGCCGCTCCTATTTCGGGTTGTTCCCAAACGTTTCGGTCAGCCGCGCGCTCAACGCCCTGCGCACATGGCTGCTCGTGGCGCAGTGGAGCCGCAACATCGAACGCCCGGCATTCCCGGCGCTGAACCCCGCACGGATCCGCATATCGGATTACAGCTGGCAGTCGGGCAACTCCTCGCTGCGGCCGACCTACATACACCGTTTTTCGCTCACGGCCGTATGGAAATACCGTTACACGCTCACCGTGGGCGGCAACCTGCACCACGACCTGATTCGCGAAATCGCACACAGGGACGCAACCGACCCGGACGCCGTATATATCCGTCCCGAAAACCATTACACTGAGAACCACTGGTTCGTGGCGGCGAGCATCCCGGCGAAAATCACCCGCTGGTGGAACCTCTCGGTCAATGCCGTCGGGGTGATGCAGCGCATCCGGCTCAACAGTACCGACAGCCCGGCGACGCACTACCTGATGTTCGCCGACGCCACCTGCTCGTTCACGCTGCCGGCCGGATTCTTCGCCGAAGCCGCCTACCGTGCCCAGAGCCGCCTTTACTCGGGCAACAGCGAGGTCGGGCCGCGCCACACGCTCTCGGCGACCGTCAAAAAACAGCTCTTCGGCAAACGCCTGACGCTTTTCTGCACCCTGTCGAACATCACCGGCTGCGACTGGGAGTTCGCATCCCTGACCGACTGCATGCGCCGCACGATCGACGCACAGCAGGCCTGGTCGGGGCGTTTGTGGAAAGCCGGTGCGGCCTGGAATTTCCGCGCCGGCAAAAAGTTCCGCGCCCGCACCGTCGAAAGCGCAGCGGAAACCCAGCGCAAGCGCCTCGTGAAAAGCACGGAACAATAAAAATTAATTCGTAACTTTATCCCCCGTAACCGACCGTCCGCCATGGAAGACAAAAACCTCAACGCAAACCAGAGCATCGAACTCATCCAGCAAATGATCCGCGGCACCCGCCGCCGGCTCTCATTCGGCAGCAGCAACCTGTTCCTCCTGTGGGGATACCTGCTGGCCGCAACCGCCATCGGAATCTTCGTCCTGCTGAAAACCACCGACTGCCGCGCCTGGCAGTGGCTGTGGCTGGCAGCCGCAGCGGCCGGGGGCATAGTGACCCGGTGGCACAACAAGTCCCGCGCCCCTCAGGTCAAAAGCTACACCGACCGGCTGCTGGAACAGATATGGGGCTGCATAGCGGCACTGATCGTCCTGTCGGCGATTCTGGTCTTAGGGTACGACACCCGGACAGTCGACCCGCTCTTCCCCGCGTTGCTGCTGATCGGCGCCGGCCTCTTCATCTCGGGGCAGGTGATCCGCAACAAATACATGTACTACGCGTCATGCATCGTCGTGCCGATCGGCTTCGGCATTACCCGCGACTCGTGGCTCAATGCCGACCCCGACTACAACCTGCTGCAATTCGCCGTGGCAATCCTCATCGGGCTCACGGGTGCCGGCTATGCGCTCAGGCGGCAGGTAAGGCGCGATGCGGACGAAGGGCGGATAACAAACGGAGACAACTGAAACGACATGAAACGGACGCAAAAACACATCGCTATGGAAGACAAGCAACTGAATGCCGCCGAGAGCATCGCGCTCATCAGCCGCATGATCGACAATACTCGCAACCGCATGGTGCGCAACTCGGGACGGCCGTTCCTGGTCTGGGGTTACGTGACCGTCTTCACGACGCTCCTGGTCATGGGTGCGGTATACTATTTCCAGGATCCGAAATGGAATATCCTGTGGATGGTGCTCCCCGTTTTGGGCGCATTGCTGATGTGGCTGACACGCGACAAGCATACCGAGGGCAAAGTCAGCACGTTCGTCGACCGCGTCATCAACAACGTATGGATGGTGACGGGCCTTACGGCGTGGTTCGTCAGTATGCTCACGCTATTCAGCCAGATACGGCTGCCGATCCTGTTCATCATCCTGCTGACGATGGGCATGGGAACCACGATCACGGGGCTGATCATCCGGTTCCGCCCGGCGACCGCCGGCGGTGCGGCGGCGATCGTCCTGGCTCCCGTTTCGCTCATCGTGAGCGGGTACTGGATGCCCACCCTCTTCGCCGTCGGATTCGTCGTGATGATGATTATCCCGGGGCATATACTCAACTACAAGTCGAACCATACGAACGGATAACGCAATGGACGGACAGAAAATATCCGAAACGGAAGCGCTGGACATCATCGCCCGCGTCTTCGACCGCAATATGCGCCGCATGAATTACGTGCGGGGCGAATTGTTCATCTTCTGGGGAGCGCTGCTCAGCCTCACGGCGCTGGCCGAATACGGGCTTTACCACTGGACAGGCGACGTGCGCGTACTGTGGAGCTGGCTGGCACCGTTGGTCTGCGGCTATATTTGGACGGTTCGCAATTCGCGGCGGAAGGCCCTCGTCCGCACGGGGTTCGACGACCTGCTGATCCTGATATGGGGCATGCCGGCGATGATCTCGGCCGCCGCGATCGTCTATGCCGTAACCATCCCCGGGAATACGATAAACCCCGTAGGCGTCATGCAGCTGCTGCTCGGCACGGCACTGGCTATCACCGCCGAATTCTACCGGGGGAAAGGCTCCCAGCAATCGGGGTCGTTCGCAGCGCTGCTGATGCTCTCGATCTTCGAGCTCATCATGGCTTTCAACTATACGTTCCGTGTGCCGTTCGACGCCCAAGGCGGGACGTGGATGCTCGAACTCTCCGCCCATGGCATACTACTCGTACTGCTACCCGGTTTTATCCTCCGCCACATAACCCGCAAGCAATGTTCAAAGAACTGAATCCGCTGCTGCATTCGGAACTGAGACTGGCCGTGATGTCGATCCTCATCGGGGTCGAGAGCGCCGACTTTGTCTTTATCCGGCAGCAGACCGGAGCCACGGCGGGCAACCTTTCGGTACAACTGGACAAGCTGGCGAAGGCGGATTACATCGAAATCGAAAAGACCTTCCGCGGGAAGATGCCCTGCACGGTCTGCCGCATCACGGACACCGGGCGCGATGCCTTCGCCGAATACGTCGCGGCATTACAGACCTACATAAAAAGATAACCACAAAACGTCCACGGCGTTCCGCCGTGGTTGTAGCCGTTCATCCCTGCCCCGCCGTGGCGGGGACTTTTTGCCGTGACAGCGGCAAAAGCGCTTCGGAAGGGCATCCGTATCCGAATTCACATCGTGCAGAAGAACGTCACCAGGAACGGGACGCTGAAATCGAGCACGCAGCCGTGGAAGATCGACACCACGGCATAGGGTTTCCCTGCGGACTGCGTGATGATCGGCAGGGTGGTATCGAAAGTCGTGGCTCCGCCGATCGAGACGGCGGCCAGCGGCCCGAACCACCGGGCGACAAGGGGTGCGGCCAACAGTGTGAACAGCTCGCGCATGACATTGCAGAGCAATGCCACCGTTCCCAGCTCCGCGCCCCTGAAATCGGCGATGAAGATACTCGAAAGCGAGTAGTAGCCGAACCCAGCGCCGACGGCCATCGTGTCCCCGGCCGTAAGCGGCGGCAAGAGCAGTGTCGACAAGGCAGCGCCGGCCAGCGTACCGACGGCCGTCATCACGGGCAGCAGCGCCAGCCGCGGATCGAGCCGCCGCACACGCCCCGCAAGGGCCGTATCGCTGCCGAGGGTGATCCCCACGCAAAACATCAGGGCATAGAGCACATAGGTGCTGAGGCGCGACCCCGCCACGTCGAACGGCAAGGCGGAGAACAACCCCGCCAGACACCCTGCGACGAAAAAGGCGACGATCACGAGGCTCCCCCGCAAGGCGTCCCATACGGAAAGGGGTCGGGTGTCCCCGCCAGCTGCGGCCTGGCCGCCTGCCGCCCCTCGCGGGAAATCCGCAGCCGCGGCAGGCAGTCCCGGCGATTCCGCACCGCCTCCGTCGGGCACAGCGTCCCGGCGCCGGACGCAGCGCCACAACAGCCACGACATACAGATGCTGCCCGCGACCGAGCATGCGAAGATGACAAAGGCCGTGCGTCCGAGGGTCGCCATACCGCCCACGACGGCAGGGTCGGAACCGACCTCCAGTCCCAGCAGGAACAGCAGGAGCCATATAATCACGGTGATCATACGGGAGACGAATACGAGGCGCCAGCTCGACAGCAGGCGCCCCGTAATGATTCCTCCGATGATGACGGCAAAAATGACAAGCATCGTTTATTCCTGCTTCGCCGTGAGTTTTTCGATCTGTTTATCGGCCTCGGCCGCAAGTTTGTCGGCCTGTTTGCGGGCTTCCTCGACCAGTTTGTCCCCGGCCTTCTCGGCAGCCAGCTTGGCTAGCGCACCTTTCTCCTTCGCACCGTCGATAAGCTTCGTCCGTTGCGCCTGGGCGGCCTCGACGAGTTTCTCACCCGCCTTCCTGGCCTCGGCCCGGAGGTTGTCGGCCTGTTTGCGGATCTCCTCGCCGAGCGACTCGCTGCCCGTGAGCTTCTGGATCTGCTGGTCGACGACGTTCTTCACGGCCTGCTCGGCAGCCTCCTTCACACCGAGCGTGATCTTGGGCGAGGTGAACGTGCCGCCGATACCGACGTTGACCGATTGCAGGATACCGCCCGTCGAACCGGCCGGGAGGGCTACTCTGGCCGTATAGTCGATGGTCTGGTCGAGCCCCGTCGAACCCGACATGTTGATCCTGATGTCGCCCATCTTCAGGTCGAAAGGCTCCGTAGCGATACGTCCGTCGCGGATGGCGAAGCGGATAGCCACGTCCTTGGCCTCGATCTTACGCAGGTTGTCGTTATTGAGCGCCTTGGCCAGTGCATCGAACGCCTCAATGTTCTGGATGCGGATATTGGCCGACTTGATCTCGCCCGTGGCGTTGACCGACTGCAGGTCGGGCGACATCTGCGCATCGAGCGTCGCGGACATATCGAGCGAAAGCGAATAGTCGCCGCCCGTCTTGGCAAAGACCGGGACGAGTTTCTGCACCATCTCCAACTCGTCGAAGGTCTTGGAGAACGATGCCCCCGAAAGCCCCAACGAGAGTTTCAGCGCCGGGCGCTGCGGATCGGAGGCCGTCGAGTAGCTGCCCGATGCGGTAGCCGTACCTCCGAAGAGCTGCATACACAGGCGGCTGAGCGACAAAGTTCCGTCCGCCATGCGCATTTCGCCGGTGATGCCGCCGATGGTCATCTTCTGGAACAACACCTTCTGCAACTCGGTATTGAGCGAAAGGTCGAGGTTGCGCGGGACTTCGAGCGCCTGCGCGGGAGCAGGGGACTCGGCGGGCGCCTGGGCAGCAGCTTCCCCGCCGGCGGTTTTTTCGTCGGCCGGCATGGCATCCATGATCTCGTTCAGGTCGAGCAGGTCGGATTTCACGTAAAGGCGCCCGGAGAGCTTGTCGCCCCGCAGCAGGTAGCCGATATACCCCGTAAGCTGGCCGTTGGCCGCAAGGTCGCTCTTACCCACGGTCACGCCGAACTCGCCCAGCGTCATCGACGCCGGGGTGATCGTAGCCGCGGCACGGCGGATATGCACCGCGGGCAGGCCGGGCATGGAGAGGCCGAGTTTCTCGACGACGAATGTCCCCGAGGCCCCGATCTGTCCGTAACGGGCCTTCTCGACATCGGACATGCGCCCCGAAACCTTCACGTCGGCGCTAATCAGTCCGCTCAGGGCTACATCCTCACCGAGCGGGTAAACCTCTTTCACCGCCCCCAGGTCTACCCGTCCGTCGGCCGCGGCACGGAATACCGGATCACTGACCAGGTTCGTCGCATAGAGCGATGCCGAAAGCGTGTTTCCCGCCATGCGGAGCGTGAATTTCGAAAGGTCTACCTCGGTCTTGTCCATGACGCCGCCGGGGTTGGCTATCCGTGCGGCGATATTGATTCCGTCGACCGCCTTGGGCAAAGACGAATACTGGAAACTGCCGTTGCGCACCTCGGTCTTGAGTTCGAAGGCCGGGAGCGCCGCCCCGCGCATCTCGCCACGGGCCCACAGCGCCATCGAAAGTTCGCCGGAGGCGGACAGGTTGCGGAAATCGCGGGTATAGAATGCCGGGACAAGCGAAAGCACGTCCTTGAACTGCACCTTGTCGCATCCGGCCGTAATATCCATAGCCACGGCATCGTCCTTCATTTCGGCCCAGCCGTCGAGCGTAAGCTCGATCGCATTGAGGCGCAGACGGTTCCGGGAGAAGGTAAAACGGTTGTTCTTCAGGTCGGCCGCGATTACGGCGTCGAGCTCCGCCTCGGCGTCGCTCAGCAGCGGAATTCCGCCCGAAACCAGCCGCACGGCACCGGCCGTAAGCCGCAGGTCGAGGTCGGTCTGGTCGGCCGACATGTCGCCCCGCAGGCGGAGGGAGAGGGGTGCCGTCGAAAAACGCATGTCCGTCGAATCGTCTTCATAGCGGATCGTCGCGTCGCTGATCCTGAAATCGCGGATCGAGAGGCTGAACGACGAAGAACCCTCCTCCGAAGCCCTTTCCCCGGCAGCGGGATCCTCCCCCGAAGCCTTCACGATGTCCCAGTTGACCTTACCGTCGGCGAGTTTATGCGCGTGCAGCGCCGGTTCGGCGAGGATGACCTTCGTCACTTCGAACCCGTCGTCGCCGAACAGCGACATCGGGTTCACGACGACCGATATGCGGTTCGCGGCAACGATCGTATCGCCTTCGAACGGCCCCGCGCCCACGACGGTCAGTCCTTTCAGGTCGAGCGACGCGCGCGGGAAATGGCGCAGCAGGCTGATGTCGAGTTTTTCGAAATCGACCCGTGCGTCGAGCATCTCATTGGCTTCGCGCTTCACGATCTGGGCGATCTTCCCCCTCAGCAACATCGGGGCGACAAAAGCCGCCACCAGAACAACGGCCACGACAATGGCCACAATCTTCACGATTTTTTTCATTTCCTATCTGTTTTAAAGACGAAAACCGTAGTCCCCGCCTCTTCGAATCCGATTTTACGGTAAAGGGCCCGGGCAGCTTCGCGCGCAGGGTTCGAGGTGAGCATCACCTTCGCGGCACCGATGCGGGCGGCGTGCTCCGTGGCAGCCTTCACGAGCGCCTCGCCGGCACCGCAGCCGCGGGCTGCGGCATCGACCACCACATCCTCGACCCATGCCTTCCGGCCCGAGGGTACGTCGTACCACACCAGCGTCAGCACCCCGGCGATCCGGCCATCCAGCCGGGCGGCGAACAGCGCCGCGCCATCGCTGCACACAACACGTTCCATGGCCTGGCGGGAGAGTGCCCCCAGCCGGGGCGAAAGCTGAGGCATGAGCCTTGCGAACGCCTCGGCGAGTTCGTCGGATACCTCTGTCACACACTCTATTTCGACCGCCATGTTTCCCGGATATTTTTCACAAAGTTAATCTTTTTTTCGAAACCCCGGCTTTTTGCCCGTATCCCGGCTGCCATATGCCGAAAAAAGATTACTTTTGTCCCGTTCGGGACAGGCAGGCAAACCGACACCCCGACGCGGCCCCGTGCCACCCTGCGGCGGATCGTACGCCGGGCGACCGGTGCAGTTGCGGACAGCCCCCTCCTTCCGACGCGGAGAAAATGCCCGGGGAGGGGCAGGAGCCCGGGCGCCGGCAAGCCCGGGGAATACCCGGGCCGAATCCCGGCCGAAACCGTAAAAAATTATGGAAAACATGAAAAAATATGCATTCCCGCTCGCGGCGCTTCTTTTCGCCGCCTGCAATTCCGGCGAAGAGACCACGACTACACAGATTCAGGAGCCCGTCGCCACGATCCTCGAATACACCCCGGCACCGGGCCAGTTCATCAACGGCACGATGGCCGGGTTCGACCATGTGGCATCGGCGGCAGACGCATGCAGCTATGCTGCGAACCGCATCGCTTCGAATAACTGGGTTTCGCTCGGCGGCTGGGGAGGCCGCATCGTGGCGGCCTTCGCGGAACCCGTGCCCAACACGGGCGGATACGACCTCTACGTCAAAGGCAACCAGTTCGACACGTCGTCCGAACCGGGCATCGTGTGGGTGTCGCAGGACGCCAACGGAGACGGAGCGCCCAACGATACATGGTACGAACTGCGGGGCAGCGAATACGACAACGCCGAAACGATCCGCGATTACAAAATCACCTATATCCGCCCAGCCGAGGCGGGTGATGAGGTGACATGGAAGGACAACCAGAACGGCAACGGCACGATCGACCGTGTGAAAGAACATACGCAGGCCTACTACCCCGAATGGATCGTGGAAAATGAAATCACATTCGCAGGAACACGGCTGCCGAACAATATCGGGGAATCCGGGGAAAAATGGACGATGGAAGCTTTTGCATGGGGGTACGCCGACAATTATTCGGCCTCCGACCGCATCGGCATGACCAACCGCTTGCGGATCAGCGACGCCGTAACGGCCGATGGCGCCCCGGCCAACCTCTCACAGGTCGACTTCATCATGGTGCAGACAGGGGTGAATGCCAAAGCGCCCCTGATCGGCGAGGTATCGACCGAGGTGAGCGGCATCGGCTGCTACCGCACCGTCACGAAAAAACAATAACCGCACACGGCGACCGCCCTGCCCGTGGCGGCATAGCCCCAAATCCCGGAAACGATGACCCTCCGCGACCAACTGCTCGAACTCCAGGAGCCAAAATACATGAAATTCACCGCGGCACTGATGCCGGGCGTGGAAAACGTATTGGGCATACGCCTGCCGGTACTGCGCAAAATAGCCCGCCAGATCGCCGCAGGCGACTGGCGCACATACCTGGCCGAAGCCGAGGATTTCTATTTCGAGGAGCGGATGTTGCAGGGGCTGGTGATCGGCTGCGCCCGCTGCACGCCGGCCGAAAAGCTGGAGTATGTGGCGCGCTTCGTGCCCAAAATCGACAACTGGGCGGTCTGCGACTGTTTCTGCTGGCGCCTGAAGGCAGCCGAACGGCAGCCGATGTGGGAATTCATACAGCCCTATTTCCGATCCGAAGCCGAATACGACGTGCGTTTCGCCGTGGTGACGGGGCTGGGGAATTTCGTCGACAGGGAGCACCTCGAGGCACTGCTGCAACTGCTCGACGGCGTCCGCCACGAAGCCTACTACGCCCGGATGGCCGTGGCATGGGCGGTGTCGGTCTGCTATGTAAAATTTCCGCAGCGGACACACGAGTGGCTCGGCAGCTGCTCGCTCGACGACTGGACATTTAACAAATCGCTGCAAAAGATCATCGAATCGTTGCGCGTAAGCGACACGGACAAACAGGCGATCCGCGCCATGAAACGGCGCAAATAACCGGAAGGCAGCTCCCGACCGGCAAAACGGCCGCACCTGCCGGGTAAAACCGCTGTGGCCACTGCAGGCAGAAAAACGGGGCGTGCGGCGCAGATTTGCAAAATAATGTTACCTTTGTGTAAGAAATTCCAAAACGAGCCCCTATGCGCAAACTGGTAATTATCCCGACATACAACGAGAAAGAGAATATTTCGGCGATGATCGACAAGGTCTTCTCGCTGCCCGAGGCTTTCGAAATGCTCGTCATCGACGACGGTTCGCCCGACGGCACCGCAGCGATCGTCAAAAAGCGCCAGCAGGAATTCCCTGCGACGCTGCACCTGCTGGAACGCAGCGGCAAGCAGGGGCTGGGCACGGCCTATCTGACGGGGTTCCGCTGGGGACTGGACAACGGGTTCGACTATATCTGCGAAATGGACTGCGACTTCTCGCACAATCCCGACGATCTGGTACGGCTGTACCAGGCTGCGGCCGAAGGGAACGACGTGGTGGTCGGTTCGCGTTACGTGCAGGGCGTGAACGTCGTGAACTGGCCGATGCCGCGTCTGCTGATGTCCTACTTCGCTTCGATGTACGTACGCATCGTGACCCGCATGCCCCTGCGCGATGCGACGGCGGGGTTCGTCTGCTACTCGCGCCATGCGCTGGAGACGATCGACCTCGACGCCGTGAAGATGAAGGGATACGGCTTCCAGATCGAGATGAAATACTCGGCGTGGCGGCTGGGACTGAAACTCAAGGAGGTGTCGATCATTTTCGTCGAACGCCGCGAGGGTACCTCGAAGATGAGCGGCGGCATTTTCCGCGAAGCGTTCTTCGGCGTGCTGGGACTTCCGTTTCGTTCGATCAGGAGCGCGAAAAACAAGTGACGGCCATCCGGCAAAAATACGGAAGCCGGCCTCCCCGCGAGGCCGGCTTTCATGCGAACTGGCGTTACAGCGGAGCCACAACGCCCCGGGAGTCAGAACGTGAAGAAATAGTTCATGAAGAAGTTCCAGAAGGTGACGACCCCGATGGCAAACAATTTAGCCAGGTAGAAATTCAGCTTCCAGCGTTCATGCAGCAGATAGATCGTGAGGTTGTTGACCATAAGCCCGACTGCCGCGATACCGAGGAAACGGAGGTATTGCCCGGCAATGTCGGGGTTTTCATTATGGAACGTCCAGATGCGGTTCAGGACATAGTTCGAGGTCGATGCACAGAGGAACCCCAGCGAATTGGCCAGGTACTTGTTCAGGCGCAGCCACTCTTTGCAGAGGTAGGTGACCCCGAAATCGACGAAGACCCCCGAACCGCCGACGACACAGAATTTGATGAACTGCTGGATCATGGTGCGACGACCTCCGTGCGGAGGGGTTTTCCGTTAAACCAATTCGTGTACCCTTCGCGGCGCAGGGCGAAACCGGCATCGAAATCGGCGCCGGAGAGTTGCCCCGGGACGACGAACCGCACCTCGCGCGTGATTGTATCCCCGGCCGGGATCTCGAAGTGCTCCCCCGTATCGAATTCCTCGACACGGAAGCGGCCGTGCTTCCAAAGCATCACGAGCGCCCTGTCCCCGCAGACCCCGATCTCATAGGGGTAAGGATTCGATATCCGCAGCGTCAAACGCAGCGTATCGCCCGCGGCGACCTGTTCGGGCAGCCCCGTAAAGGCAATATCCACAAGGCGCGTCGGATGGAAATGCGGGTCGACGAACCACGTGAAGCGTTTGCCGTTGGGCAACACGACGCTCCGGACGCGGCCCGTGGTATCCGCCCCGTCGTAAGGCGTTTCGACCAGCACCTCGTGTCCTGCGAAGCGCGTATCGTCATCGCGGAACTGCCACTGGTGCGTACGGTAACGGATATTGGGCTGGCAGTAGGCCTCCTCACCGGTATAAAAGGCGTATTTGGCCGCGACGGCATAGCCATGGCGGAAAATGACGGGGCGGCCGCCGGCGATCCCGGCGATCCGGCCGTAGCTGGCAGGATTGTCGAAGACCTCGAAACGCAGACCCAGCGGATTGAAGATCATTTCGAGGCGCACCAGACCGGCAAGGAGGATGGTCGCCAGCCCGGCACACATCAGGTAACGCCGTGTGCAGGGATGCCGGCGGGCATAGGTAAAAAGCGTATAGATCAGGCCGAAAACGGCAACGATCACCCATTGGGGCTGCACGTAGCCGCGGAATGTCGAGAGCAGGAAAAAGACGATGAACGCCACGGGGATAAACTTCAGCGCACGTGCGACGGCGCTCTGCGGCTTCACGGTGATCCAAGCCTTCACGTACAGCGGCACGAAGAAGGGATTGAAAATCACCAGCAGGTTGAGCAGGTATTCGGCGACATAATTGAGCCGGAAGACCGAATTACGCCCCGCCAGATGGTAGGCAAACGAGGCCCAGTCGTGCCCGGCCTGCCACATGAAATGCGGCACGAGCAGCAACAGCGCTACCGCACCGCTGAGATATAGGGTCGGACGCAGGAACACACGGGGGGGGGTCACCGCAAGCGTGAAGAGCACGACCAGCGCCCCATGATATTTGCTGTAAGCCATCAGCGCCATGGCAACCCCCATCCAGAGCCATGCCCAACGGCGGTTCTCGGAGAACCGCTTGAATGTCAGCAGGAACAGCGCGGTGGTCATCATCAGCGGGCCGTCGGGCACGGCGATAAAGCCGTAGAGCTGCAACATCAGCGTCGAGGCCGAGAGGACGACGAAGAGCGCCGCATCGCGCCGGTCGGCATCCGCGGGACGGATTATACGCCACAAAATATAAAGGTAGAGCGGTTGCAGCACCGTGAAGAAAAACCGCACGCCCAGCTCGCCCCCGAAAAGGTGCTCTCCGAGCCAGACCAGTAAGGCAGTCATCGGCGGATGGTCGAAATATCCCCAGGCGAGGTTTTCGGCAAACATATGGTAGTACGCCTCGTCGTTGGCCAGTTCGGAGAAACCGGCCTGCAGGAGGTTGCACACCCACCATACGCCGAGCCACAAAACCACCAGGCCGTCGGCGCCGAGCGAAGCATAAATCTTTTTGAGCGATGCCTTCATACAAGCGACAAAGGTAGCAAAATTTATCGTTTTTGCGCCATCCCCGGCCGAAAGAGAGGGGCTGGCGGAACTGCTTTTGCGAAAATCAGCCCGTAGGGACACACTTTGCCGGTGCAAAAAACGTTTCTGTAACATCGGGCCGCTGTTACGGAACGGCGTCCCGCCGGTTCGGCGCCCGGACGAGAACGAAAATGGGAACGAGGGTAATGACAGGGCGGGACGATACCCGGAATGGCAATCGGGGCTGCGGCAGGAATGACCAAGCGGAGCAGCGGGACGGACAACTGCCGGGACGATCCCCGGAATAGCAATCGGGACTGAGGCAGGAATGAGCAGGCGGAGCAGTGGCACGGACAGCGGGACGGACAACTGCCGGGACGATGCCCAGGATACGGCAACCGACAAAAATACCCGAGGCCGACAAACGGCGGCAGACGAAAGGAATTGCGGACGAGGAAACGGAAATGCCGGAAAAGTACGGGGCGGTGCCTTCGGCGAAAATCTTGGACAATACCGTGTCCCACAGCCACATGCCCGCAATGAAAGCAAAAGGGAAAAGCACCTGCGGCATGTTACATATTTGGAAGTCCATAAAAAAGGGTTTCAGACAATGACACAACGGATTACAGATGCCTGACTCACAAATCCGGCATCACGCCCCGGCAAAGAATCCGGAGGAATACCCCGGGCTTTCCAAGCGCGGGCATTGCCAAAGGCGCCTTATAAAATACGAATATCAGACAATAAATACATAAAAAGAAACAATATTTATCCTATAAATAGCCTTAACTTCGTAGCATAAAATACCAACTTTTTACGGCAGCCCGCAACCTGCCGTTTTTGCTACGAAAGGCTGCATACGAAGAGGCCATGAAACTACGAAATTCCATACGTCCGATAAGGTTACTGTTGTTGCTGTCCGGCCTGCTGGCATTAGCGTCGTGCCGGCAGAACGAGACGCAATCCCTCTCGGAATACCTGGACTATGTAATCGAGAACAAGCATATTTTCGAAGCCGAAAAGGAAGAGCGGATCAGCAGGCTGAGGAACCTGCTGGGCGTAAGCAACCTGACCCCGGAACAGGAATACGAGATCAATACGAAGCTGTACGAAGAATTCAGGAAATACAAGCTGGATTCGGCCATCCGCTACGTCGAACGGAACCTCGAAATCGCCAGGCAGCTGGACAACAAAAGGCTGACCTACCTGTCGAACATGTACCTCGCCCAGCTCTACTCTTTTTCGGGCATGTGCGTCGAGGCGAACCAGATACTCCGCTCCATCCGATCGTCCGAACTCCCGCGCGACCTGCTTCCCGTCTACTACGAGGCCAACAACCGTTATTTCCAGCACTATGCCACGCTGAGCAGCCAGCGCAGCCACCTGCACGAAATGAATATCTACCGGGACTCGCTGATGATGGTTTCCGACCCGGGATCGTTCCGGTACAGGATACACCTGAGCTACAAACTCATGGGAAACGGCAAGATGGACGAAGCCAGGGCGATCCTCGACGAGTTGCTGGAAGAGGTCGGCAAGGACACGCCGCTCTACGCGGAGACGGCCTATGCCTACGGCTGTTTCTACCGGCTGAACAAAGACCCGGAGGCGGAAAAGAAATATTTCATGCTCTCGGCGATCGCCGATGCGAAGAGCGCGGTGAAGGAGAACGCCTCGTTCCACACGCTGGCTCTGATGTACTACGACCAGGGCGATCTTTCGCGGGCTTTCAAGTACACGCAGGCGGCCATCGAAGATGCGGTCTTCAGCAACGTGCAGTTCCGCACGACCCAGATGTCGAAGTTCTATTCGATCATCAACTCGATCTACCAAGCCAAGGAGGCCAAGTCCAAATCCAAGTTGCAGCACTACCTGATCCTGATCAGCGTCCTGTCGCTGTTCCTCGTGCTGCTGTTCATCTACGTTTATCAGCAGATACACAAGCTGTACCGCATCAAGGAGGAGCTGTCGCGGACGAACGGGCGCCTGATGCAGCTCAACGACGAACTGCATGAGAAAAACACGCAGCTCACCGATTCGAACATCATCAAGGAACAGTACATAGCGAGGTTCTTCGACCTCTGTTCGATGTATATCGACAAACTGGAGGACTACCGCAAATCGCTGAACAAACTGGCGCAGAACCGGCAGATCGACGAGTTATACAAACAGCTGAAATCCACGTCGATGATGGAGAACGAGCTGGATGAACTGTATAAGAATTTCGACGCCATATTCCTGAACCTCTACCCGTCGTTCGTCGCGGATTTCAACGCCCTGCTGGTCGAGGACGAACGGATCGTGCTCAAATCGGAAGACCTGCTGAACAAGGAACTCCGGATTTACGCCCTGCTGCGGCTGGGCATCACCGACAGCGTCAAGATCGCCTCGTTCCTGCGGTGCTCGCTGAGCACCGTATATAACTACCGCACCAAAGCCCGGAACAAGGCCGCAATATCGCGTGAGGACTTCGAAAAAATGGTCATGCGAATCGGTGTGCCGCCCGAAAACAGGCCTTGAGCGATTCCACGGCAACTACATTTTTTTTGTATATTTTTTTGATAAAATATTTATTTACAAACATATAATACTTTACAGGTTCTACAATTTCCGCCCCAACCTATAAATATGGTATATAATAGGATTAATTTTGTAAACACAGCGTTCAGCCACCCGCTCCCGCAGCGGGCAGCCGGATTGCATCGGATTGTAAACACCTACTTAAACCTATTTTATACGAAATGAATCCAATTAAAGTCGGTCTGATCGGTTTTGGCAGAATGGGAGGTTTTTACCTCGAGGAGATGCAAAAAAGCGGTAACTGGGATATCGTTTACATCTGTGACGTATCTCCCGCATCACGGGAACTGGCCCAGCGGCTCTCACCCCGGTCGAAAGTAATATCCGACGAACAAATCATATTCAACGACCCCGAGATTCAGGTGGTCGGGCTGTTCGCACTGGCGGATTCCCGCCCGGAGCAGATTCAGAAAGCAATTGCGAGCGGGAAGCACGTCATCGCCGAGAAACCGATCGCCGACACGGTGGAAAAGGAGTGGCAGACGGTCGCGCTGGCCGAGAAGGCCAAAATCTTCTCGACGGTGAACCTTTACCTGCGCAATTCGTGGTACCACAACACCATCAAGGATTTTATCGCACAGGGCGAGATCGGCGAACTGGCGATCATCCGCGTATGCCACATGACACCGGGGCTGGCACCGGGCGAGGGGCACGAATTCGAGGGCCCGTCGTTCCATGACTGCGGCATGCATTACGTGGACATCGCGCGCTGGTATGCCGAATCGGAATTCAAGACCTGGAACGCACAGGCCATCCGCATGTGGGATTACAAGGATCCGTGGTGGCTCCAGTGCCACGGCACGTTCGAGAACGGCATCGTATTCGACATTACCCAAGGACATGTATACGGACAACTGGCCGAAAAACAGACCCATAATTCATACATCGACATCATCGGCACGAAAGGCATCGCGCGCATGACGCACGATTTCAAGACGGCGATCGTCGAACTGCACGGGGTGACGCAGACGCACCGGCTCATACAGCCCTACGGAGGCAAGAACATCGATGTGCTGTGCAAACTGTTCGCAGAGTCGATCGAAAGCGGGAAACGCAACCCTTCACTCCCCTCGTTCCGCGACGCCGCCACGGCTTCGGAATATGCCTGGCGGTTCCTCCAGGATTCGCGGCAGCACGACCTGCCGGCGATCGGGAACCTGGAAACGCTGCAGGAGATCCGCGAACGCCGCCGCACGATGTCGAACGGCTACGGATTGCTGAGAAAACTCGCATGAGCCGTAATTTGAGACTAAAACAAACTTTATAAACCTTAAAAAACAATCGGTATGAACCACTTACTGTTTATCGGCAATCTGGGTGCAGGCGAAATCATCGTCATAGCCCTGGTCGTACTGCTGCTCTTCGGCGGCAAAAAAATCCCGGAACTGATGAAGGGTCTCGGCAAGGGTGTGCGCAGCTTCAAGGAAGGCATGAACAACATCGAGAACGACATTGAAAACTCGGGTACGGAAAAATCCAACAACGAAAATAAATAGTCCCTCAAAAACAACTAACTTAATTCAAGAAACCATGTCAAGCGAAATGTCAAGGAGAAAGTTCCTGAAAAAAGGAGCAGCTGCCGCGATCGGCTTAGCGGTCGTTCCGGGTACAGTTTTAGGTAAGAAGTTCGGGCACACAGCGCCGAGCGACAAACTCAACATCTTGGGTGTCGGTATCGGCGGCCGCGGCTCGTCGGTGCTCCGCGGCCTCGAAAGCCAGAACATCATCGGCCTGTGCGACGTCGACTGGAAATATGCCGACCACGTGTTCAAGCGCTACCCGGCTGCCAAGAAGTACAACGACTACCGCAAGATGTTCGACGAAATGCTCAAGTCGGCAGACGCCGTGATGGTGGCCACGGCCGACCACACGCACGCGATCATCGCAGCCGATGCGATGACGGCCGGCAAGCACGTCTATGTCGAGAAGCCCCTGACGCATACCGTATACGAATCGCGTCTGCTGACCAAGCTCGCCGACAAATATAAAGTAGCCACCCAGATGGGTAACCAGGGTGCGTCGGACGAGGGTGTCCGCAAGGTCTGCGAATGGATCTGGAACGGTGAGATCGGCGAAGTCCGCAAAGTGGAGACCTTCACCGACCGTCCTATCTGGCCGCAGGGCCTGAGCCGTCCCGAAGACGACCAGCGCATCCCCAAGACGTTGAACTGGGACGCTTTCATCGGCCCGGCCCCCTACCGTCCCTACAACGCGATCTACACCCCGTGGAACTTCCGCGGCTGGTGGGATTTCGGTACCGGCGCACTGGGCGATATGGCCTGCCACATCCTCCACCCGGTATTCAAGGGCCTGAAGCTCGGGTACCCGACCAAGGTTCAGGGTAGCTCGACGCTGCTGCTCAACGAATCCGCACCGATGGCGCAGACGGTGAAGTTCGTCTTCCCGGCACGCGACAACATGCCGAAGGTAGCCATGCCCGAGGTAGAAGTATACTGGTACGACGGCGGCCTGAAACCGGCGCGTCCCGAGGGACTGCCCGCAGGCAAAGACCTGAACATGGCCGGCGGCGGCGTTATTTTCTACGGTACGAAGGATACGCTGATCTGCGGCTGCTACGGCGTGAACCCCTACCTGGTTTCGGGTCGCGTGCCCAACGCACCGAAGGTACTGCGCGAGATCAAGGAGTCGCACCAGATGGACTGGGTACGTGCCTGCAAGGAGGATGCCGACGACCGTGTGCCGAGCGCATCGGACTTCAGCGAAGCCGGCCCGTTCAATGAAATGGTGGTTATGGGTGTGCTGGCAGTCCGCCTGCAGAACCTGAACCGCGAGTTGCTCTGGGACGGCCCCAACATGCGTTTCACGAACATCCCCGATGACGCCACGATCAGTGCCGTCATCAAGGACGGGTTCCACATCAAGGACGGCCACCCGACCTTCGACAAGACCTGGACGGATCCGGTCAACGCACAGCAATTCGCACAGGAGCTCATCAAGCACACCTACCGCGACGGTTGGAAACTGCCCGACATGCCGCGTTAATCTACGGACAAGATTATCAACTCAAATTAAAACAACGGAAAGAATATGAAAAAAGTCATTTTATTCTCGACATGCATCGCAGCAGCCGCAACGATGGCGGCATGCGGCGGCCCGGGGGCCAAAGGCAAAGCGGCAGCCGACACGGCAGCGGCAGAAACCAAAGCCGTACCCGAATACACGGTCATCGACAATGCGACGGTAGACCTCGCAGGTTTCCCGCAGGACAAGGACGGCTACTACGTGATCTTCGACGGCAAGACGTTCAACGGCTGGCGCGGCTACGGCAAAGACCACGTGCCCTCGAAATGGACGATCGACAACGGTGCGATCAAATTCAACGGTTCGGGCGGCGGTGAAGCCCAGGACGGCGACGGCGGCGACCTGATCTTCACGCACAAGTTCAAGAACTTCGAGCTCGAAGTGGAGTGGAAAGTTGCCAAAGGCAGCAACTCGGGTATCTTCTACCTCGGCCAGGAGGTAGCCACGACCAAGGACGGCAAGCAGCGGATGGAGCCCATCTACATCTCCTGCCCCGAGTACCAGGTACTCGACAACGAGAACCATCCCGATGCCAAACTGGGCGTCGACGGCAACCGCAAGTCGGCTTCGCTTTATGACATGATCCCGGCCGTTCCGCAGAACGCCAAGCCCTATGGCGAGTGGAACAAGGCGAAGATCATGGTTTACAAAGGCACCGTGGTACACGGCCAGAACGACCAGAACGTGCTCGAGTACCACCTCTGGACTCCCCAGTGGACGGAGATGCTCGAAAAGAGCAAGTTCAGCCCCGAGAAATGGCCGCTGGCATTCGAACTGCTGAACAACTGCGGCGGTGCACAGCGCGAAGGTTACATCGGCTTCCAGGATCACGGCGACGATGTATGGTTCCGCAACATCCGCATCAAGGTGCTCGACTAATTCCGTTAACAACGGTAACGTATGAAACGTAAACTGTTTACAGCGGTTTGCATCCTGCTCGCTTCGGCAATGCTCCCCTGCGGGGCATTTGCCAAAGCGAAGAAGGACGCAAAGAAGGATATCGGTATCCAGCTCTACTCGGTCAGGGATCTGATCGGGAGTTTCGGAAGAAACCAGCACGACTACAAACCCGTCCTGAAGGCACTCGCCGACATGGGTTACACCAGCATCGAGGCCGCCAGTTACAACGACGGTAAATTCTACGGCAACACCCCCGAGGAGTTCAGGCGCGACGTGGAGGCCGTAGGCATGAAGGTGCTCTCTTCGCACTGCGGCAAAGGTCTCTCCGACGAGGAATTGGCTTCGGGCGACTTCTCCGAGTCGATGAAATGGTGGGATCAGTGCATCGCAGCCCACAAGGCCGCGGGCATGGAGTACATCGTGACCCCGTACCTTCCCGTCCCCAAGACGCTGAAGGACATGCAGACCTACTGCAACTACCTCAACGCGATCGGGAAGAAATGCCGGGAAGCCGGAATCAAATACGGCTACCACAACCACGCCCACGAATTCCAGAAGATCGAGGACAAGGCTGTCATGCTGGACTACATGATCGAAAACACCGACCCTGAAAACCTGTTCATCGAACTGGACGTATACTGGGCCGTGATGGGCGAGGCAAGCCCCGTCGATTACTTCCACAAATACCCCGGCCGTTTCAAGATGCTCCATATCAAGGATCGCCGCGAAATCGGCCAGAGCGGCATGGTCGGATTCGACGCCATCTTCGAGAATGCCAAGACCGCCGGTGTGGAAAACATCATCGTCGAGGTCGAGCAATACAGCTACGATGTCGAGAAGAGTGTCAAACTGAGCCTGGACTACCTGCTCAAGGCACCTTTCGTAAAGGCTTCGTACAGCAAATAATCCCTCCGGAAGCATGAAGACGATATCCGGCTGTCTGACGGATGGCCGGATATTTCTTCGCTGAAAGATACCTTCCGGAAAACAAGCAATAAACCCTACTATCCCATGGAAGAAAAGGAAATGACGTTCTGGGCACACCTCGAAGACCTGCGTTGGACGCTGGTACGCGTGGTCGCCGTCTTATTCGTGTTCGTTGTCGTCTGTTTCTGCCTCATGCCCTATCTGTTCGACAATTTCGTACTGGCTCCCACCACGTCCGATTTCCCGCTTTACAGATGGCTGTCGAAACTGGGAGGCGGCAATCCGCTGCTCCCCGATTTCAGCAACGACCACTTCTCGGTAGAACTCATCAACATCAACGTTGCCTCGCAGTTCCTGACGCACATCAGCACCTCGTTCTGGTTTGCACTGGTGCTGATATTCCCCTACCTGACGTTCGAAATATGGCGGTTCGTACAACCGGCCCTGTTCGACAACGAAAAGAAGAGCGTCGGGATGGCATTCGCATTCGGGACATTCATGTTCTTCCTCGGATGCGCGGTCGGCTACTTTCTGGTCTTCCCCTTCACATTCCGGTTCCTGACCGAATACCAGCTGAGCCCGCTGATCACGAACCAGATCTCGCTGACTTCCTACATGGGTAATTTCCTGATGCTCATTTTCGTAATGGGGATCGTCTTCGAGCTGCCGCTGCTTGCATGGCTGCTTTCGAAACTGGGGCTCGTGACAAAAACATTCTTCCGGCAATACCGGAAACATGCCGTCGTCGTCCTGCTGGTGCTCTCGGCGGTCATCACCCCGACGGGCGACCCGTTCACGCTGATGATCGTCTTCCTGCCGCTCTACCTGCTCTATGAGCTGAGTATAAAGATTGTCCGGGCTTAACGGACTGAGACACACGATTTGCCGGCTTTTGCCGACATACGAACTACTACGGCCGGGTAATTCCCGGCCGTAGTCATTATGGGGAGGGGCCTGCCGGGTCAGATGCCCTGCCCCTCCGCCTGAGGTGCATTCCGCATCGAAGCCCGGTACTGCGTCGGTGAAACGCCGTAACGCTGCTTGAATGCCCGGTTGAAATAGGGAATGTCCGTAAAACCCACTGCATAGCAGATTTCGGAAATGTTCTTGGAAGAGCGGGTCAGCATCGTACAGGCCATCTGCAACCGAAAGACATTCAGATAAGCGACAAACGACTCATTGGTCGCCTTCTTGAAAAACAGACAGAAGGCCGTCTTGTTCATCGAGGCATAGGACGCGATCTCCTCGAGGGTTATCTTACGGTGGTAATTCTCGACGATGTACTTGTAAACGGCCTGCAGGCGCTGCTTGTTCTTATGGATCCTGGCTCCGCGGAATTTCCCGGGCCCGATGGGGCGGTAATGCCCGTCCTGAGCGATCAGGAAAAGCAATTGCAGCAACGTCACGAACTGTTCGGGGTCGGAACTGCGTTCGAGGCCCGCCAGTAATTTACGCACCCTGGCCGCCGTTTCGCCGGTAATCCCGATCGCCTGGCGCAACTCCTTATAGAACCCTACGACGGGCTGGAACTCGGGCGAGAGCTGCGACAACTGCACCAGAAACTCCTCGCCGAATTGCAGCGAACCGTTTTCAATCATCCCGTCGGGGGCGCACAATGCCTTGTCATAGACCCAGCCATGCGGGAAATAGGGCGGCAATACGACGATCTCCCCCTCGCGGAAGGGTTCCGTAAAGTCGTTGGTCACCCGCCGCCCGCCGCCGCTCAGCACCACCGTAATCTCGTATTCGGGATGTTGGTGGTACGGGAATTCATCCCGGTACCACAGCCTTTCGTGGCGGTAAGTGAAAGAGCGGGCGGCTCCCTTGAATATTTGTCCGCATGTAACAGTCCCCATCGGTCTTCTGCAATCAATTTTGCGAATATAAGACAATGTTCCGAAAAATCGGAGAAAACAGGGGAGAATTTTGCAGGCGCCTCCGCTTTCAGTTCCGATCAGCTCTGCAACCGATACTCCCTGGGGGTGTAGCCGACATGGCGTTTAAAGAAACGTACGAAATGCTGCGGATACTGGAATCCCAGTTCATAGGCCACCTGCCCGATGGTTTTATTCGGGTCGAGAAGCCCCTCCTTGGCCGCGTCGATCATCTTCAGCTGGATATACTCCTGGGCCGATTTCCCGGTCTCCTTTTTCACCAGATCGCCGAAATAATTGGGCGACAGGCATATTTTGCTTGCAAAATAGCGTACCGAAGGCAACCCTTCCTTCGCAGCGGCGCCTTGGGTAAGGTAATCGTCGAGCAACCGCTCGAAACGTGCCAGGACATCGAGATTCATGTCCCCGCGCGTGACGAACTGGCGCTCGTAAAAACGCATACAATAGTCGAGCAGCAGTTCTATATTGGTCGCAATAAGCCCTTTGGTATGCTTGTCGATGGCGTGGAGCAGTTCCATGCGGATTTTTTCCAGGCAGTCGAGGACAATCATACGTTCTTCCTCCGACAGGTGCAAGGCTTCGTTGGACTCATAGGAAAAAAACGTATATTTCTTAATCTTCTGCCCCAGCGACGTACCGCGGATAAAATCGGGATGAAACAGCAGCCCGACCGATTTCTTGGGAACACCCTCCACGTCGGTATACCCCACCGTCTGCCCCGGAGCGATGCAGATGACCGTCTGGTCGTCAAAATCATAGCTCGTCTTGCCGTAGTTGATCCGGCATCCCGCAGTCTCCTTGAGGAATACCGAATAGAACCCCATCGTCATCCGGTAGTTTCCCTGGCTCTCGGCCGTATCGAACGAAACGACGCCGACCTGCGGGTGGCGGGTCTCGAACCCGAAGAGTTTGTTATACTGGTCGACAGTGTCGATTTTCAGGATTTCTTCCATGTTTTTTTCTTTACCTTTTGCAAAGATAGTGTTTTTGCAGATTCGGCCCACATGCCGGGCCGCCGAAACAGTAATTGGGGTAATATTATCCGGAATAGGGGTATATTACTGTACATCAGTATATTTCACAGTCGACCAAACCAGTAATCAGGGTAAATATATCCGTAATACGTATACAAAACGAATGCCCCGCGGGATGTAGTTTTGCAGTGAGGAAAAAACATCAAACACAATAGAGCCATGAAAACAAAACTGAATTTCAACATGTGGATCCCGACCCGCATCCTTTTCGGGGCGGACGAACTGAAAAACCTGCACAGGCAGGAGATGCCCGGGAAAAAGGCCCTGCTGGCAATTTCGAACGGCAAGTCGACCCGAGCAAACGGCTATCTGGCCGCCACGGAGGAACAGCTCCGGCTGGCAGGGGTCGAAAGCGTGGTATTCGACCGGATCGAAGCGAACCCCTTGAAATCCACCGTCATGGCCGGAGCGGCAGCGGCACGGGAGCACGGGTGCGACATGATCGTCGCATTGGGAGGCGGCAGCGTCATGGACGCCGCGAAGGCCATAGCCCTGATGGCATCCAACGACGGCGACCTGTGGGACTATGTATTCGGCGGGACGGGCAAAGAACAGCAGGCCGAACACGCACCGCTGCCGGTCATCGCAATAACCACGACGGCAGGAACCGGGTCGGAAGTCGATCCGTGGGGCGTCGTAACCAACGAACAAACCCATGAAAAGATCGGCGTCGAAGCCGCATTCCCCGTACTGGCCGTAGTCGATCCGAAGCTGATGCTCACCGTGCCGCCGAAATTCACGGCATACCAGGGGTTCGACGCATTGTTCCACAGCGTGGAGAGCTACATTTCGAAATTCGCCAACCTCGCAAGCGACATGTACGCACTGACCGCCATCGAGCATATCGCCCGCAACCTGCCGCGCGCCGTGGCCAATGGCGACGATCTCGAAGCTCGCACCCGCGTGGCCTTCGGCAACACCCTTTCCGGCGTGGTGATGTGCCTGAGCGCCACGACCAGCCAGCACTCGATGGAACACGCCATGTCGGCCTACCACCAGGATCTGCCCCACGGCGCCGGGCTGATCATGCTCAGCAGGGCTTACTTCTCGTTCTTCATCGACCGGCACGTCTGCGACGAGCGTTTCGTACGGATGGCCCGTGCAATGGGGATGGAGCAGGCCGCACAGCCCGGAGATTTCATCACGGCGCTCACCCGCTTGCAACAGGCATGCGGCGTCGCCGACCTGAGGATGTCCGACTACGGCATCACCCCCGGAGAGTTACAGCAAATGACGTTCAACGCATTCGACACAATGCCCGGACTGTTCGAATCAGACCGGCACAGGCTGAGCATCGACGAATGCACAGCCATCTACCGGGCCGCCTATAAATAACCCGAAAAAACGACACGATCATGAAACGACCATTAATTCTGACAACAGCCATACTTATGATACTCGGCACGAACACATCCGTCGCACAGGGCGATGCAGACAATTTCTACAAAAGCAATTCGGTAAACACCGAGAAAGTATCCTTTTCCAACCAATACAAAATGAAAGTAGGCGCCCGGCTCTTCCTGCCCAAGGAGCTGGAGAAAGGGCGAAAATACCCCGCCGTCATCGTCGGGCACCCGATGGGCGCAGTCAAGGAACAGAGCGCCGGTCTGTACGCCACGAAACTGGCCGAATGCGGGTTCGTCACGCTGGCACTCGACCTCTCCTTCTGGGGTGAAAGCGACGGAGAACCGCGCAATGCCGTCCTGCCGGATGTCTATTCGGAGGACTTCAGCGCGGCGGTGGATTTCCTCGGCACCCGCCCCTTTGTCGACCGGGAACGTATCGGCGTTGTCGGGATCTGCGGCAGCGGCAGCTTCGCCATCAGCGCTGCGAAGATCGACCCCCGCCTGAAAGCCATCGCAACGGTCAGCATGTACGACATGGGGGCAGCCAGCCGCAACGGGCTGAAACACGCCCTGTCGCCCGAACAGCGCAAACGGATCATCGCCCAGGCTGCCGAACAGCGTTATGCCGAATTCCTGGGCGGGGAACCCCGTTACACCGGCGGCACAGTACACGAACTGACGGCCGAATCCACGCCGATCGAGCGCGAATTCTACGAATTTTACCGTACGCCGCGCGGGGAGTTCACCCCCGACGGGGCCACGCCGCGCACGACTACGCACCCCACACTGACCAGCAACGTGAAATTCATGAACTTCTACCCCTTCGCCGACATCGAGACCATCTCGCCGCGACCGCTGCTCTTCATCGCAGGTGAGAATGCCCATTCGCGGGAGTTCAGCGAGGAGGCCTACCGCCTGGCTGCCGAGCCGAAAGAGCTTTACCTCGTGCCGGATGCAGGGCATGTCGACCTCTACGACCGGACAGGCCTGATCCCGTTCGGGAAACTGGAAACATTCTTCAGGGATGCGCTGAAATAATCCCGCTGCGCGGGCAACAGTCCCGGAAGCACACCGGGATGCCGCACCTGTCCGGCGCCCGCGTACCCGGGATCGACCAACCTGTAAAACCAATAAAGAACGACTATGAAAAAATTATTGTTACTGCCGTTCATGCTGCTATCGCTGGTACTGCCGGCGGCATGCGGGGAATCGGGCGACGACCCCGCCCCTTCCGGAGGGCACCCCGGTCAACCGGAGACGCCCGGCGGAAACGAGGGCGGCGACCCGGGCGAAACATCGCTGAAAATCGGCATCACGGTCGGCAGCCGCACGATTACCGCCACGATGGAGGACAATGCCGCCGCACGGGATTTCCTTTCGCGCCTGCCGCTGGAGGTGACGTTGTCGGATTACAGCAACGCCGAGAAAATATTTTATCCCTCGCCGGCGCTGACGACCTCCGAGGTCGCACGCGGCTGCACCCCTGCACCGGGCGACATCACGATCTATGTCCCGTGGGGCAATGTGGCCATATTCTACAAAAACGGATCGAGGAGCAACGACCTGATCCGGATCGGGCGCATCGACGGCAACGGAATCGAAGCCCTCAGCATCCCCGGCTCGCTTAGCGTCCGGTTAGAAAGGCAACGACAGGAAACACCGGAAAACAATAGCGCACAAAATCCGACATGATGGAAACGAAAGATAAAACGGCATTGATCACCGGGGCTGCGAGCGGCATGGGAGCAGCTGCCGCCCGGATGTTCGCCCAAGCGGGCTATTCGGTCATGCTGGCCGACATGAACGGGACGGCGGTGGAAGCGGCCGTACAAGGACTCGCAGCATCGGGATATGAGGCCGACTACACGGTATGCGACGTGACCGACGAAGCCCAGGTCAAAGCGATGGTCGAAAAGACGGTGGCAAGGTTCGGCAAACTCGATGCCGCCTACAACAACGCAGGGATCATGCCTGCGCGGGTAGAGACGGCCGATACGGAAACAGAGGCATTCGACCATGTGATAGCCGTCAACCTGAAAGGGGTCTGGCTCTGTATGAAGTACGAATTACTGCAAATGCGCAGACAAGGCCACGGGGCCATCGTCAACACCTCGTCGATAGGCGGGCTGGTCGGTTCACCCGGCCGCGCCGGATACCACGCAGCCAAACACGGGGTGCTGGGGCTGACCAAATGCGCAGCGCTGGAGTATGCCGGCAAGGGCATCCGGGTCAATGCCGTATGTCCCGGGACAATCGAAACGCCGATGGTCGACGACATGATCCGCACGGGGAACCTGGTCGTGTCCGAAGCGTTGCAATTCGCCCCGGCAGGACGTTTCGGCCGGGCGGAAGAGGTCGCAGCAGCCGTCGTATGGCTTTGCAGCCCCGGAGCGAGCTACATTACGGGACAGGCAATAGCCGTCGACGGCGGATATACGGCCATGTAAATTCAAACTAAAAAACAAGAACGATGCAGATAAAAAACACCACCTACGGAGGCGAACGCCCGCTGTTCGCCTCGCACGGCCTGCGCATGGAGCACGTAACCATCCAGGCAGGCGAATCGGCACTCAAGGAGTGCTCGGATATCGAAGCCGTCGATTGCCGTTTCGAAGGCAAATACCCTTTCTGGCACGTCGACGGGTTCGTCGTCCGGAATTGCCTCTTCACCGAGGGCGCACGCGCGGCGCTGTGGTATTCGCGCAACCTTACGATGAGCGACACGCGGGTCGAAGCCCCCAAGATGTTCCGCGAGATGGACGGCATCCGGCTGGAGAACGTACAGTTTCCTTTTGCACAGGAAACGCTCTGGCACTGCCGCAACGTGCAGCTGCGCAACGTACAGGTCGACAAGGGCGATTATATCTTCATGCACGGCGAAAACATCCGCATAGAGGATTACGCGCAAAGAGGCAACTATTCGTTCCAATACTGCCGCAACGTGGTGATCCGCAACGCCGTCATCAACTCGAAGGACGCTTTCTGGAACACCGAGGACGTGACGGTCTACGACTCCGAGATCAACGGCGAGTACCTGGGCTGGCACTCGAAGCGGCTGCGGCTGGTTAACTGCAAAATATCGGGCACCCAGCCCCTGTGTTACGCCACGGATCTCGTACTGGAAAACTGTACGATGGCCGACGACTGCGACCTGGCGTTCGAATACTCGACATTGCAGGCCGCCATAGACGGCCCCGTCCGCAGCGTGAAGAACCCCCGCAGCGGTTCGGTTACGGCCGAAAGCTACGGGGAGATCATCCTCGACGGGAATATCAAGGCACCGGGCGACTGCCGTATCGAAACGTGGAACGACCAAAGCAGCTGCGCATAGATGGAATACGATTTCGACACCGTCATTCCCCGCCGGGGCACGGACTCCTGCAAGTGGGATACCCCCGCGCAGGAAGACGTGCTGCCGATGTGGGTGGCGGACATGGATTTCCGCACGGCCCCGGCCGTCATCGAGGCGTTGCAGCGGCGCGTGGCACACGGCATCTTCGGTTACACGAAGGTGCCCGATGCCTATTACAACGCGGTAGAAGGCTGGTTCGCACGACGCCACGGATGGCGGATCGACCGGCGATGGATCGTCTGCACGACAGGCGTCGTCCCGGCACTGTCGGCCGTAATCAAGGCGCTGACGAAGCCCGGCGACCGTGTGATCGTACAAACACCCGCCTACAACTGCTTCTTCTCGTCGATCCGCAACAACGGGTGCGAATTGTCTTCCAACGGCCTGTCGTACCGCGGTGGCCGGTACACCGTCGATTTCGAAGACCTGGAGGCGAAAGCCGCCGACCCCAAAGCGAAACTCCTGCTGTTATGCAACCCGCACAACCCCGTCGGACGGGTCTGGACACCGGAAGAGTTGCGACGCATGGGCGAAATCTGCCTGCGCCACGGCGTGCTGGTCGTGGCGGACGAGATCCACTGCGAACTGACCTATGACGGACACGACTATACGCCTTTCGCATCGTTGTCCGAAGAGTTCCTGCGGCATTCGGTCACCTGCAATTCGCCCAGCAAGGCATTCAACCTGGCCGGGATGCAGATCGCCAACATCGTCGCCGCCGACGAAGGGGTGCGACGCCGCATCGACCGGGCGGTCAATGACAACGAAGTCTGCGACGTCAACCCGCTGGGCGTAGCGGCACTGACGGCCGCCTACAACGAGGGAGCGGAGTGGCTCGACGCCTTGCGGGCATACCTCCGGGAAAACTACCGCTTCCTGCGGAGGTATTTCCAGGAACACCTGCCGCAATACGCCGTCCTGCCGCTCGAAGGCACCTATCTGGCATGGATCGACTGCCAGGCCGCCGGTACGGGTTCGGAACGGCTCGCGGAACGGCTGCTCGATCAGGGACGGCTGATGGTCAGCCCCGGCACCCTCTACGGGCCCGGCGGCGAGGGTTTCATCCGCCTGAACATCGCCTGTCCGCAAAGGACGCTTGGCGAGGGGCTGGAACGGCTGCGAAAAGTGCTGGCCCGATAAAAAACACTATTTTTGCAGCCGTCTTCACCGCCGACCGTCTATGGATGCAGGAAAAAAGCGAGAATACGAATTGCTGGAGCTGATCCGCACCGGCAAGCCGATGACCTGGAGCGAGCGGCTCGACCTGATCGTCCGGTTGAGCATTCCCTCCATTCTGGCACAGCTGTCCGTCATCGTGATGCTCTACATCGACGCCTCGATGGTCGGAAGCCTCGGGGCAAACGCCTCGGCATCCATCGGGCTGGTGTCGACGGCCACATGGCTCTTCAGCGGGGTATGCACGGCGGCGGCCACGGGATTCTCGGTACAGGTCGCCCACCTGATCGGCGCCAACGACCCGGCGGGCGCGAGGAACGTCCTGCGGCAGGCATTCTCCGCGACGCTGCTCTTCGGGCTTTTCGCCTCGGCCGTCGGATGCGCCGTCAGCGGGTCGCTGCCCGGATGGCTCGGCGGGAACGACGCCATCGCCCCGGATGCTTCGCGTTATTTCCTGATCTATGCGCTGTCACTCCCGTTCCTGCAGGTCAACTACCTGTCGGGCAGCATGCTGCGGTGCAGCGGCAACATGCGTGTCCCAAGTATGCTGAGCGTCCTGATGTGTGTGCTGGACGTGATCTTCAACACCCTGCTGATCTTCCCGACGCGGACGGTGCATTGGGGCGGCGCGGAAGTGGTGTTCCCGGGTGCAGGCATGGGCGTGGCCGGAGCCGCGCTGGGAACGGCGCTGGCAGTCATAGCGACGGCCGGGCTGATGACCTGCTACCTGTGGTTCCGCTCGCCGGAACTGGCGTTGGGAAAGGAACGCGGAAGTTTCCGGCCTACGGCCGAATGCCTGCGCAAAGCCGTCCGCATCGGCCTTCCGATCGGTTGTGAGCATGTCATCCTCTGCGGGGCGCAAATCCTGACTACGGTAATCGTCGCGCCGCTCGGCACCGCCGCCATCGCGGCCAACGCCTTCGCCATCACGGCCGAAAGCCTTTGTTACATGCCCGGCTACGGAATCGCCGACGCCGCCACGACATTGGTCGGGCAGAGCAAGGGCGCCGGGCGACGGATGCTCACGCAGCGTTTCGCCCGCATGACCGTGTCGCTCGGCATGGTCGTCATGGCATTCATGGGTTTGGTGATGTACGTCGCCGCCCCGCTGATGATGGGCATCATGACTCCGGATCCGGAGATCCGGGAGCTCGGCATCATGGCACTGCGCATCGAGGCTTTCGCCGAGCCGATGTTCGCCGCTTCGATCGTAGCCTACGGAGCTTTCATCGGTGCCGGGGACACCGTAGTCCCGAGCTGCATGAATTTCTTCAGCATCTGGGCCGTACGGCTCACGCTGGCCGCGCTGCTCGCCCCGACGATGGGATTGCAGGGTGTATGGATCGCCATGTGCATCGAACTCTGTTTCCGCGGCGCGATTTTCCTCGTCCGGCTGCTGCGGGGCAAATGGCTGGGTGCCGCCACCCCGGCTTGCTGAATCCGGAATCGTATAGCGAAAGACCCGATACCGGACAACTTCCTCTTCCGGGGAACGGAGCCTCAGGCATTTTTTTTGTAAATTCGGAATAAAACAATATCGTCATGAAAAAAATATGGGCCTATATCCTCCCGACGGTGCTGTGTTTCGTTCTGGGGGGACTTGCCGGATGGTTGCAGCACGACGCGATCAACGAATGGTATCCGCTGCTCGACAAACCGGCGCTGACACCGCCCAATGCGGTTTTCCCGATCGCATGGAGCATCATCTACCTCTGCATGGGCATCTCGGGCGGGCTGGTACTGACCTCCGAAGCCCCCGCCCGTAAAAGTGCGGTGAGGCTGTGGTTTTTCCAGTTAGGGTGCAATTTCCTGTGGAGCATACTCTTCTTCGTCTGCCGCAGCCCGCTGCTGGGCATGGCGGACATCGTGGTGCTCGATGTCCTGGTGATCCTCTATCTCGTCCGCAGTGCAAACGTACGCGCCGCTGCCGCATGGCTCTTCGTCCCTTACCTCTGCTGGCTCCTCTTCGCCACCTACCTCAACGCCTATATCCTCGTTGCGAACGGGACGGGGCTGTAAACCGGGGAAAGGCGCGATGTGCAGCAGGACGAAGATTTGAAAAATCCCCGGGAAGGAAACTCCCGGGGATTCGACGGCGTATCGCATAAGGCGGCTATTACAGCAACGGCAACCTGCCCAGCATATCCCTGAGCCGGATCGCCGTACGGGGCATCGGCTCGGCGACCGTAAGGCCCACCAGCTCCTTTTCAGCCGCAATATCGTTTATCACGCGGATGACCGCCTCTATTTTCATCCCGTCGGGATCGGTGCCGACCGCCGCAACGATCTCCGCCGGGTCGAGCACGTCCATATCGAAATGAACCACCACCTTCGACGCCCCGCACGATTTTAGCCAGGCCCGGAGCGCATCGCTGTCCGCAGCCACCTCTTCGGGGGTAAGATGCTTTATCCCGTACTGATGCTGGCGGGCCTTGATCTCGCCCCGCTCCCAGTTGCGCAACCCTACGAACAGGATTTTCGACGGGTCGAATGCGGCGGGCAGTTCCGCCACGATCTTCGCATCGCCGTGCCCCATGCAGGCCGTCACGGCCATGGCATGGTAGCCGGGATAGGGATCGCCCGGAAGCGTGATGTCGGGATGGGCGTCGATCCATACCATCGCCACGTCGCCGCCGTATTTCGCGGCAAGGTAGGTGAACGGCACCACGCTCACGGAGCAATCCCCGCCCAGGGTCACGATCCTGCCGGGATCGCTCGTCCGCAGCATCTCCAGCGCGGCTTTCGTCTGCCGGAGAATGACGTCGCGGTCGAGTACACCGTCCGTCACCCTGCGTTCCCCGATCTGGGTGGAGACGGGAACGGTGAGCGTTTCCTGACCGCCGCAGGGAGCCAGGAAGTCGAGCAGCTGCGCCCCGAGGTAATATCCCCGTGCGGCATCGTCGGGATCCTTTACCTCGGGCACCATCGCCGCGACATTGCCGCCCTGCCATTGCGGGTAGATCAGGCGGATCGTAGATGTGTGTGTTTTCATAGTTTTACGGTTTGTCGATAGTTTTTCCTGCGCACCGGCAGAAATCATTCCGCCGGCCAAAACGGCAGCCAATAAAATTCCTTTCATGTCCGGATTCACCTTTTTCGTCGGATATGCAAAAATACGGAGTGGCCCCGGATATTGCAAGTACCCGCAAATTATTCATATACCGATAAATTTATCGGTACAGACAAATTACGGGGATATGATGCAAAGTCTTTGAAAAATGATTATTTTTGCACAAACCGGATATCCATATGTACGAAAAGAAAATACCTTTCGACATCGATTGCGGAATAAAGATCGCCATGGAGGTCATCGGGGGCAAGTGGAAAAGCTGCATCATCCTCGAACTGGACAACGGGCCCAAACGCCCCAGCGAGTTACACAGGCTGTTTGCGGATGCCAATGCGCGCGTAATCGACCAACAACTGAAAGAGCTCGAAAAACACGGGGCCATCCGGAAAAAGATCTACGCGGAACTTCCGCCCCATTCGGAATATTCCATCACCGACACCGGCAGGTCGCTGATCCCTGTAATCAAGCAGCTCGAAACCTGGGGCGACGCCTTCCGTCCGAAGATGAAGGAGATCCTCGGCATAGAGGATTAAGCTGCCTGCGATGCAGCGACGCGATTTCATTGCGTCCGATTGCCCGGACAGACAAAAAACACCGCGCGACCCGAACTTCGGCACAACCCCGGCGGGGAATCCGGTGCCTTTATGACAAAAAACACTTAAAAACTAAACGGAGATGAAAAACACACTCGTAATATCCGGCCATACCGATCTTTCGGCATCGGTGGCCAACAAAACGATCCTCGAAACGATTGCGCAACGACTGCCCCAGGCGGAGATCGTACGGCTCGACAGCCTCTACCCGGATTTCAAAATCGACGCACAGGCCGAACAGCAGCGGCTGCTGAAAGCCGACGTCATCGTATTGCAGTTTCCGGTATTCTGGTACAGCGCCCCGTCGCTGCTGGAGCGCTGGATGGAAGAGACCTTCCGGCACGGGTTCTCGCACGGAAGCACGGGCGACAAACTGAAAGGCAAGAAACTGGTGCTCTCGTTCACGACGGGCGCCCCGGCGGAGATGTATTCCCACGAAGGGCCGATGGGCTACACGATCGACGAATTCCTGCCCTGCTACAAGGCCACCTGCAAACTGTGCGGGATGGAGTTTGCCGGATATGTCTTCACCGGCGGGGTGAGCTATGGTGCGCGGACGACGCCAGAACAGGTCGAAGCGCAGAAAGCGAAGTCCGTGGAACATGCGCAGCGGCTGCTCGGGCTGCTCGTGACATTGTAAACCCCGGGCACGCGGCGAAACACCCCGGCAATTCCCGGCAGTCCCAGGCGCGAGGAGTAACCGGAGGATACCGGTGCATCCGGCACCAAAGAAAAGGATTCTGCCCGTTACGCCCTACACGCAGGCAGCTAAAGGGGCGGCAGGGAAAAAGAATGGCCGTCTGGCAGGAACCGGAGTAAATCGTTGTATGGCAGACAACGCTAAACTAATCTCTAAATGCTCCGGATCCCGCCGACGGCCATCGAAATTGCGGCGGCAACGCTGATTACAGAAATGTTTGCAATGGTTCACTGCGATTGAGAGCACCGCCGCCGCAGGTTATTCCAACGGCTGCAGCCTCCGGCGCGTAAAGACGATATGCGCCGGAATGTCACCCGTTTCGACCGACCACTTTTTCGTACCGTCGGGATTGAAACAGTAGAGCGTACCGGGGGTCACATAATCCTTGGCGTCCGTCACGAAAAATTCGCGCGTATTGGGGTTTATTGCAATACCATAGGGTATGGCAATCTGTTGGTTCGTTCCGTCGGTAATGAAATTCCGCGTGACGACCTTCCTGGTGCGGACATTGACGATCGCATAGCTGATCGTATTGCGATGCGTGTGGTAGCTCCACTCGGTACTGTACACATAGAGCGAATCTCCGCAAACAGCCATTTCGCTGTTGGGCAACAATTTCAGTTCGTCGATTACCTCGTCCGTCCTGCTGTCGATCACAAATGTTTTGGACGGCGTATCGTAGTAGTCGCCGCGCGAGGAGACCCATATCTGGCCGTACTTGTCCAGTTCGAGCCGGTGCAGGTTGATCGCAACGTCGATCTTCTTAACCTCACGGAACGTATCCAGATCGATGACCGACACCGTGCGGTCGTAGTTCGGCACGCGGTAGCCGCCCGAATTAGCGACGTAGAGTTTGTTGCCCGAGATAACCATTTCTTCGGGTTGGTAGCCGACCGTACAGGTTCCGACGACCGACATGGTAACCGTATCGACTTTGGCCACATAGCCCAACCGGGCGTTGGGATCGATCTGAACCGGCCCGGCATAGGAACTGACGTATGCATAGCGTCCCTTGAAAACGATGTAGCGGCAGTTGGGAATCGAGATCTGGGTAATATGCCTTGCCGTCCGCACATCCATCACCTCGACGAAATGCGAACAGTTGACCACTGCGTAGAGCTTGTTGCCGTAAATCTGTATGTCGTTTCCCACATCGCCCAGCTCCTTCACGACGCCCGGATTACGTTCGGCATAGATATTTTTCGTATAGATCCCCGTTTGGTAGTCGAAATAGTCGAGCGTGGACTTGTTGCTGCCCATATTCCCTTCGTTCAGCAGGAAAAAGCCGCAGATCTCACCGCTTTCCCCTCCCGTAACGGTCGTCGAGGTCGACGGCACGATCTGTTCCTCCTTGCGGCAGGAGAAGAGCAGCACCACCATCGTAATAACGACGGCGCATAAGCGTATGTTCGGTAATCGTATCATAGCGTCCAACTGAAAATTATTTTTACATTTGTCCCGGGCATCGGGTAACACTGCACCACTTCGTACTGCTGATTCAAAAGGTTGTTCACTTCCACGGCCGCCCGCAATTGCGAGCGCTTCAAATTGAAAATTTTGGACAGCGACAGATCGCTCGTGTACCACGACAGCGCGTAATTTTCAGCAATGTTGGCCCCCGCTTCGTAGCGTTCGCCGGTATAGATGAAGCTGTAATTGAGGCTCCAAGTCCCGTAATTCAATCCGATGATCGCCGAGCCGCTGTGCCAGGGAATATAAGGTATCTGGTCGCCGTAATACTTGCTCGCGGGATCGGTAAAATCCTGGGCTTTCTGGTAAGTGTAAGTCACGCGGCAATCGGCCCCGAACTTTCCGAAACGCATTGCGCCGCTCACGGTCGCATCCACTCCGCGGATTTCGACATACCCCAGATTGACCATCGTCCACTGGAACTGATTGGAGGTGGGCATGGCGATAATCTTGTCTTCGACCTGGTTGTAATAGGCGTCCACACTCGCATCGAGACGGCGGAAATGCGACGACGGCCACTCCTTGGAGTAAGCCAGGCCGACGTTGTACTGGGTCGTGTATTCCGGTTTGAGGTATTTGTTGCCGATAAACGTGTAATAGAGGTCATTGAGCGTGGGCATGCGGAAAACTCGCTTGTAAAATGCCCGGAGCGAGAGGTCGATGTCGTTGAACGGGGTGTACTGCGCCACGGCGGTCGGCGTAAGGACATGCTTGCTTTCGGCGGCCGCACCCGCTTCCCGCGCGAAATCATCGACGAACGTGTAGAGCAAGCTGCCCTGCACGTCGATCTTGCCGAAACGCAACGATGTGGCCAATGCCGTGAGCGAAGTGAACCGCGACGGATAGACGAAATTCACCAGGTTGGCTTCGAGCGTGTTATACTGGAAATCGGCCGCCAGGTTGACATCCCACCAACTGAACAGCGTGAATTCCTGTGCCGCCGAAACATATGCCTCCTGCTGGTAATAATGGTTGTCGACATACATCGTGGTCACGTCCAGCCGGGGATCGGAAAGGTAATGCAGGTAGTCGTAGGCGTATTTTGCATGAACCGAGAGGCGATACCACGGCGCAAACGCCTTGCTGAACGCGCCCTGCAGGAAAAAATTCGTATCCCATTGGCGGTCTTCGTGTTTGAACTTACCGGGTTCCTCGCGCACGAAAGCCCCCGGGTAGCCCCGTTCGGAGTTGTAGAAATAGACTTTCGCCCGCCAGCTCCCATCCTTGATCCGGCCGAAAAGTCCGTTCTCGATACGCAGGGCCCGCACATCGCCGTTACGCCGCACGGCAGTGGTATCATAACCGTCCGCCTTGACGTAAGAAAACTTGTAACGGCCCGTCGTATAGAGGAATTCCGCGTTCAGGGAGTTGGACATCCGTTCGCCGAGCCGCTGTTCGTAGAGAACCGACGGATTCACGGTGCCGAACGAACCGCCCTTGAGCGTGAGTTTGAGGTTATGCCGCCTGCCCGCCCGGAACTCCGGGGTACGGGTTTGCAGGTAGACGGCGCTCGCCGAAGCGTAGTCTTTCGCCGACTGCACTCCGGAACTCTTCTGCCCGTTGTAAAGCGTCACGGCAGCCATGTTGTCGAGCGAATACTTACCCAGATCGACTTGTCCGTTCTGGGCATTGCCCAGCTGCACCCCGTCGTAGAACACGCCTACATGCTGTGTGCCCATACTACGCACATTGATCGTCTTCAGTCCCCCGATACCGCCGTAATCCTTGATCTGCACACCGGAAAAATAACGAATGGCATCGGCTACGGAATGGACGCTCAACCGTTGCAACTCCGCGCCGTCGAGCACCTGCGCCGGGATGATTTTTTCGGGACGGCGGCTGCCGAGGACGACCACCGAATCAATCCGCTGTATTTGGGAGAGCCGGGAGGAATCCTTTTGCGCAGAGACAGCGGTTGCGCCCGGCCCCAGGCAGAGGGCCGGACACAACACTACGGTAAATACCAATCTCCGAATTCGTTTTTTACCCGTATCCACTGTACTATTTCGTCATGTTAAAATCCTTCACGCCGAATACTTCGGTCGAAACCTCGCCGATCCAGCCGCACTGAGTGTTGAGCGCCACCTGTATTTTAACGAAATCCACATACTTGAGATTCGCATCCTTGCCGTCGAAGGTCACGGCATTCGAGATTTTGAAGTGGTTGTCGGCCGGTGCCGCATTGTAGTTGTCGTCGTCCGTCAGGCGGTCTATCGGACTGAAATTATCGGCATATCCCCAGTCGAATGCAGGATTCACCCAGTAAGTACCGTTGCCCGAAGCGTCGTAGCTGCGCGATTTGAGGCAGGGGCCCCGTAGCGTGTAGCTGTCCGCTTCGACCCACGCCGGATAGTAATAGTCCTGCTGATGGAATGCTTCGAGATATTCGATGACGCCGCTGCCGCCGCGGTTGTCCGTCCATGCGACATTCATCTTCGGTGCCGAAGGACGGTAATAAGTCACGGCGTAATCCCGGATGGTCTCCTCTTTGCCGTACTCCGATCCTTTGAGTTCGTACCATGTGTCGTTGGGAAGCCCGTCGCCGTTCTCATCCTGCATCACCCAGACGATGCCCGGTTCCGACGAACCGTCGAACGGATTGCCCGTGACGGCGATGTTGTAGTCGCCGTCGTTGTCGATGCTGTGGTCGAACCCCACGACCAGGCAGCCCCCGAATCCGCCCAACGAAACATAGGCCGTCTGCGCCATTCGGTTTTCCGCATAAGCACACGCTTCGGCCATCGTAACGGCCGTATAATTTTCGTTGACAAACTGTCCCGGCGCGGGCAGGAATTCGTAAACTTTATTGCAGGCCGCATTGCTCGCCGCCGTCCTGGCCCGATAATAAGTCCCCTCTTTCGGGCATACGTTTACCGTGAAGTCGTGGGAGACCAGGATATACTCGTTCTGCATTTCGAGTTTCACGGTGTGCGCCCCCTCTTCCGATGCCGTGAACGCATATTCGGCCTTATCGCCCCGCTGCACCTCCTGCCCGTCGACCGACCAGGTGTAGACGGCGTCGAACGCATTTTCAATCTCAACGGCCCGCAGCAGGATCGTGCGCCCCAGCGATACATTGCAGGTGCTCTGCTCGATCGTCCATGAGAAATCCACCTCCTCCGGCAAACGGACGCCGACCATAAACGAAACGGCATCCTCACCGTCCTCGTTACGGGTCGTAAGGGCGAATGCGAAGTCGCCGCGCGCATCGCCCCGGAAAGTATAGGCAGGTTCGTTCGACACCTCTTTGCCGTCGATCGTCCAACTGTAAGTGGTTTCGAGCGACGAAGCGACGACCGGTTTCAGTTCGAGCTCCGAGCCCAACAACAGGGTAAAGCCTTTGTCCGCCCCCGGCAGCGAAATGGTCGGCGGAGTCAGCTCAAATACATCGACACGCAACTCCTCCTCATCCATACCGCCTTTGTTGGTAACGGTCAGCGTAATAAAATACTGCCCGGGCTTCTCGGACGAAAACCGCAGTGCGGGCTCGCTGCCGATCCGTTCGCCGTCGAGTGTCCAAACGAACGTCGCATCCTCGGCATGTTCATACGACGGACGGATTTCGATCTCGCGGCCGGCTTTGGCCGGATAGATGGCCGTCGGGCTGTCGAGCGTGATGACCGGCGGGTCGGGAAGAGGATCGGGGTTCTCCCCTTTCGAACACGCCGTCGAAAGGAAGGCGACTGCTATTGCAATTTGATAAAGTCGTTTCATATAAAATAGGATAATATGCTGATAGGCTTCGAATGGATAACTGCGGCAGCGGCGCTACCACTCGACGGTAATGTCGTCCACCGCATAATACGCAGGCAGCGAATAACCGTAACCGTTATCGGCGCCGCCAGCCTGATTCAGGCGCAGGGATACGATCTCACCGAGTTCGGAAAGATCCCACTTCGTCCACTCTTTGGTGACGGCTTCGGGAGTAGCAAAGGTCATCGTAATAGTCTTGATCTCTTTGTCGTCGGCATCGTAACCCGTGGCGTAGTAGGTTACATCCTTGGTCAATGCCGGCGAAAGGCCGTTGCCGGACATCGCGACCGAGTAAAAATAGCAGGTCGAGTTGACATGGATGCTCTTGACCGTACGTGCCTTGCCATCGGCGAATTTGAGAATCGGGCGACCGTCACCGTACGGAAAATCTAAATCCAGATAGCCGAATGTCGTCAGGAAATTATCCGAGCCATTGCAGCCTCCGCCTGTCATGCTGTCCTCCGTTCCATCGGGATTATACACGTACAAATCGTATAAATATCCGCCGTATTTACCCTGATCCAGCGAATTGGAATTATAGGAACATACGAACCAAGGGTATCCCCATCCGTTGATGAAGCCCGTAGGACGGCCGGTAGTGAGCTGCGTGGTTTCATCGACCCAGACATAATCGTCGGGACTCCCCAATTGGGTCGTCGAATATTTTCCGGGAGCATAGTTGCAGGCGACCCATTTGGCCCAGTCGCTACCCTCGAAGGTAACCGTATAGCTATGCGTATCCGCCGCACTTACTTGGAGTTCCGCCATGCACGAGAAATTTCCGGCCATTCCGATCAGGGCGATCACACCCTCCGTTTCTGCATAGCTGTTCGCTTTGGCAGGTGCCACGACCGTCAGTGCATTGCCTTCGACCGAAACTTTCCATCCGTCGGGTTTAGTCCAGGTCATCCGTTCGACACCCTTGCTCTCGATCGTAAATGTCTGCGTCTCATCGTAGACGAATATGCCGTTCTTTGCGGAAATCGCGATGCTCAACGCACCCTGCATGGGAATTTCGATTTTTCCTCCGTCGGCAAGCGTAAAGACCGCAAAACCGGGGTTCGAGGCCGTATCCACCGACTCGAACATCGAATCGCCATCCTTGCCTTCGGCCTTGACCCCCATCTTAGTCCACGTTTTACCGCCGTCGACCGACATTTCCCACTCCTTGGTTTGGGTATCGATGCGCAGCTTCGGAGCCACGGCACTCGCTCCGGGGGCGCCGTCCTCACCCTGCGCCTTGATCTTTTCGCCGTCGACCAGTATGAATTCGCCGCCGAGCGTCCAGTAATAAAGTCCGTCGTCATCTTTTTTCACCGAGACAGCGGGAGCGTCGATTCCGTTTTTTCCGTCGGTGATCGTGGCGGTTTCACCATTGGAGAATGTAATCGTATATCCGTCATTATTTTTGACGACGGAGGTCACGGTTACATTGTTTTGTAATGCATCGACCAGTTTCCGGAGTGCGTCGATATCGGTGTTGGCACTCTTCATGGCCTGCTCCATGGCTTCCATGCGCGAATCGAGGTCATCGACCGCCTTCCACAAATCATCGTCGTCATACGAACAACTCCACGCCGAAACACCGAGCAGCGCAATCGCCAAAAGGGTAAACAGCTTTTTCATAAGTATTTGTTTTTATGGTATTCAACTAAAGTTCAGGAAGAAGACCGGGAATCCCGATCCCCTTCCTGTGTCCTCAGAATCCGGCAGTGAAGAATATCCCGGCCGGGAAATGCGTATAATTCCGGTAGTCGGCAACCATCTTGGGGGTACCCGAACCCAGGTCATAAACCGAAATATCGTTGGTGAGGAAACTCCATCCGTATCCCAGAATCGTATTATAGTAGTATTCGCCGGTTACAGGATGAACGGCCGGCATGTTGTAGATCATTCCCCAATTGGCGATATTCGACTTTACATCGCCCAGCGTTTCCGTCGTATTCGAGGAGAAAGTATGGCGGTAAATCGTGGAGGAATTGTTGCAGAAATAAATTTCATCGCCCTTGGCCGTGATACCCGGCGTCGCACCCCAGCCGGAGGCGACACCGCCGGCGGTCAGCGTATGTTTTTCCTGCGTATAATCGCCGGCAGCCAACTTGATGATTTGGGCGGGGCTGGCGGAACAGGATATCCACAGGTAACCGGCTTCATCGGATTTGACGACACCGGTCACCGTGCCATCCATCGCGATCGTTTCGGCCACGGCCCCGTTTTCCAAGACCAGGATAGATTTGCCCGCAGGAACGAACACTTTGTTGCCGACGACCGCCATGCGGTTTTTCAATGCACCTTTCGAACCTTCGATGAAGCTGAGCGCTTTCGTATCGAGATCGAGTTTGTATACGCCTGCATTGTCGCGGATATAAGCCGTCCGGCCTATTACGGCCACATGCGACGGCATGGAAAGTCCGGGCAGGTCGCTTTTGCCGAACTTGCCCGTGCGCTTGAGTGTCCTGGCATCGGCCTCGACGAGGATGCCGTCGTTTCCGCCGTTCTGGCTGATGATGTAAGCCTTACCGTCGGCAATGAACATATCCTGCCCCACATTGCCCAACTCGGAACCGTTCATCCGCCAGTAGGCATAGTTGATTAAACGGCCGTTGGCTGTGATATAGATGACCGACCCGTTATCCGACGACATGTTGCCCTCGTTGAGTACGAACGTGCCTTCGGGATCGGAATAATCCACAGCGCAGATGCGTGCGGATGCAAGTTGGGTTTTCCCTTTGCCGTCGATGCCGACGAGCGAAAGGATACCCTCCGTATAGTATGAACCCGCGAACGCCGGGGCCGTCACGGTGACGGTCTTCTTGTCCGGGTCGATCCGTGCCGCCCATCCCTGCGGGATGCTCATCAAGTCGGCGGTCGTTATATCTCCGGTATACGCGAGTATCTTTTCTTCGCCGAAAGCAAACAGGTAGTAGTTGTCCACGTCGGTTCCACCCTTAGGGAGCTGCGCGGGAAATACGAATGCGAAGCCGGCAGCCGAGGCTTTGGGAATGATGATCGTCGTGCCGTCGGTCAGCGTGAAGGTCACCTCATCGTCGCCGTCCGTCACCGATTCGAAGAACGAGTCCCCGTCTTTTCCGTTGCTCCCCGCAGCTTTTACGTCGTTGCCTGCGGCATCTTTAATACGCACCCCGTCCACAGTCCAGTAGCCGTCGGCATCGACGGCCATTTGGGGTTTCGAGCCGTCCTTGCCGGCGACAGGGATTTTGTTCCCGTCCGCATCGGTCAGCCAGTTGCCTTTGCCGCCGATCGTCCAGTAGTAGACGCCTTCGAACAGGTCGATACCGACCTCCGGTGCATTCGTGCCGTTTTTAATTTCGACGGTTTTGCCATCGTTGAAGGTAATCGTGTACCCCGTCGCCGTTTCTTCGACAGAGGTGATCGTTTTTTGCTGATTCAGCGCATCGACAAGGGTTTGTAACGTTCCGACCTCTTTGTTGATCCGGGCCAGTTCGGTTTTGATATTCCCGATCTCATTCCACAAGTCATCGTCGTCATACGAGCAGCTCCACGTCGAAACGCCGAGCAGCATTACTGTCAAAAGGGTAAATAGTTTCTTCATTCTGCTTTATTTTGATTGGACAATAAAAAATCAACCGTATCCTTTCGGGATACGGCGCAACAGAAATTCAAAACGGATTTACGCCTTCGAAAACATCCAATGCCTTTTTTCGTACCGGAATGCCGGCAACAGGGAAATCGCAGTTTTGATTTTCACCCGTAATCCCGCAGGCAGCAAATCCAATAAAAGCATCGGCAGGTCTTCTGACTTGTTCCGGTTTCACGCCTTCCCAGCCTTACGGCCAGTGGCAAAGATTGTGAAACGTCTTGCGCCCCTCGTCGGGGCAGGAACTCACAGCAACGGGTATTGTCGCAGATTTTCACTGCATTCCCTTTTCATTCCGCATCACGGCCCGGCGGGTGTGATTTGGAAACCTATGCGACGGCAAATATACAAATAAAATTCAATATGGTATTTTCTGGCGCAAAAAAAATCGGTGCATATATTTTAAGGCATGACAGAAAGTGCCCCGTATCTGCCACCCCAGAAGAAACAAAAGCCCCACTGGCTTGACAATCAAACCAGCGGGGCTTTATAAGCGTACCCGGTGCCGGTTTTGAAACGTCAAAATATAGCCAATCAATTCAAATTGGAATAAATATATAGTCTTTTATATATCAGTATATTACGTTCAAATACGATTGTAATTATTTGTAGCTATTTTCGATAATTTTGCCGACTTGCGGTCGTGGTGCGGTCGTGGGAATTTGTTTTATCAGAATGGATTACCTATGTTTGTCATAACAGAAAAGCACCTCTATTATGGCTACGACCAACTACCTGCTTACCCAAACGCAAAACAGCAACGGCGAAAGTCAGATTATCCTGCGCACCTATGTTCGGCACGACTATCGAATCCGCATTCAATCCGGGATATGGGTCAGCCCCAAACGCTGGGGTAAGAAGAACGGAATTACGATACCTACCATCCCCGGCGAAGAGCAGGAAATGCTGTTGCAGAAAAAAGAGTTGTTGAAACGGCTAACTGCTTACATCGAAGACGAGATAAATAAAGTCGAAGACAAAAATGCTATCGACAAGATATGGGGAGAAAAGAAAGTCCGGACATTTTATAAACCCACCAAAGCACCGAAAGAACGCGAAAAATCTTTTTTCGATGTTATAGACACCTACCTTTCATCACACAAGTTGTCCGAGCAGCGGTTAAAGAATTTCAAGGTATTGACACGCTGCCTGCATCGCTTCGAGTTATTCAAGAAGAAAGACGGAAGCCGGGGATTTACGCTCTCGTTCGCCAATCTATCACCGGAGCTGCTGCGGCAGATAGAGGATTTTCTGACCGATGAAAAGGCGGTATTCCTGCGTTACCCGGAGATATATGACCAGTTTCCCTACTCGGCGAAGATCGCTGTTAAAACACCCGCACGCAAACGACCGCCCATACTCGACGACGAGGGTAACGAAGTGCCGAAAGGGATGCCCAAGCCGCGCGGACAGAACACAGTCGCCGATCTGCTGACCCGATTCCGGGCGTTTATCCTCTGGGCTATCGACAACGGCTATACCACCAACAATCCGTTCAAACACTTCTCAATCGGCGAGATCGTGTACGGGACACCTATCTACATCAGCAATGAAGAACGGAACAAGCTACTCGAAACCGATCTGTCCGACGACAAAGAAGTGGAAACACAGCGGGATATTTTCGTTTTTCAATGCCTTGTCGGTTGCCGCGTCAGCGACCTCTATAAAATGACCTACCGGAGCATTATCAACGGAGCTGTCGAGTACATCCCTCGCAAAACTAAAGAGGATCGCCCGATTACCGTCCGCGTACCGCTGAATGATACCGCGCTGAAACTGATTGCCAAATACCAGGATTACAGCCGTGACACACTGTTCCCGTTCAACACCGAGCAGAATTACAACCGCAAAATCAAAATCGCGTTCCAACGTGCCGGACTGGATCGCATTGTAACGGTGCTCGATCAGCAGACCCGGCAGGAGGTGCAACGACCGCTCTATGAGGTTGCATCATCCCACATGGCGCGGCGCACGTTCATCGGCAATATCTACAAGAAAGTCAAAGACCCGAATCTGGTCGGCGCATTGAGCGGTCACAAAGAGGGCAGCAAGGCATTCGCCCGCTACCGCGACATCGACGAGGAGATGAAAAAGGAATTGATAGGATTTCTCGATTAATTATTAGAGCACATATAACGGATATATTTTGTCAAATTTTAGGTCAGCCAGTTAATCGTATTTTTCGTAAATAACACTACTTTTGTTATGGTGTAAAATTATATAGATATGGAAAGTATACCTGTGTCACAAAAAATGAAAGGTTACAATAAAATATTCTGGCTTGGGGAAAAGAAATCATCTCAAACCCACGTACTCTATAAGTACATGAATGCAAAATCTGCGATAGAATTTCTCAAAACTGGATATTTCTTACTCAGCGAACCATCAGCTTGGAGTGATCCTTACGAAAAACGCTTCTATACAGCGGATTATAGGAATATTGAAGGCTTCAAACCACACCGTATCTATTGTACGTGCTTTACTCAGTTAGGCTCAAACGAAGCTGCATGGCGGATGTATGGCAGCAAAGATACAGGTATTGCTTCACGTACTATTCGATTTGAATTTCAGCGCTCCGCCCTTTTACATGCATTGGATCGTGGGCTGCATTCAGGCAAAGTATATCTTGGAAATGCTTCATATGATTACACGTCCAAACAAATAGACGGTCTACACCTCCAAAAGAGCCCCTTTTATAGTAAACATTTCAGCAACTTTTCGCTTGATAAGTTTCTCAATTTACTATTGATAAAAAGAAAAGCCTTCGGATACGAGCAGGAAGTCCGTATGTTTTTCGTTGATGAAAATGCAGAAGCCATATGGCATGAACCCGAACTTAACGCTAATCACATCCGGTTTTTAGTTTTTTCTGCTGAAACCATGGAACAAATCATTAAAACCATCAGCGTAGATCCTATATGTGACGATATGGAATATGATATGATTAAAACTTCTATTGAAAATATCTTCCCTTATCCACATTGTATTAAGCACGGTTTATATAAGTCGAAGCCACAAATTGTGATTGAATAAATTAGGATATGCAGCCTGATCGTCTGCGAACACAGCCTTTCTTGAAGAAAATAATACTATTGATTAGCTTGATAAAATGATGATTATATAGATAAAATCTATCTTTGTGTATGACGAATAAAGATAAAAACTGGTATATTCCATGGATCGGAGTGGTTGTTTCGGCACTTATTCTGAGTGCCGTCGGCAGATTTATCACCTTAAAGACTTCGGGAGAAATAGGTACTGCAAACCTCGTATTCATAATCCTACTGGCTGGAGTCATTTTACTTTACCTGCTTTTTCAGGTACTTGTAGAGCCGCTGTTCTCCAGTCTCTTTAAGCGCATAAAGATTCGGCAGAAACCTGCCGTCCGCTTACCGGAAGCCAAACCGGAGCAGGAACAAACTCTAACCCCCATCAAGGAGTTGCCGACGCTCACCCCCATTGAAGAGATAAAACGCACAGCAGAAGAACGGCAGGCAGAGCGGACAGCCGGGCAAATCCGCATTTTCCACGAATATACCCATTATGCCGTGGGGCCTTACGTTGCATCGAAGTCACTATCCCGGCTCTGCGATTACATCGAACTTTACGTACATGGGGAAGAGTTGCCGAAAGACATTACGCCGATCCGCACTAATAAGTTATCGAATTATGACTTGTTCCATTTCGGTTGGAACATGGCCGAGTATTTTAATATCGGAAAGAAATACGAAGTCGTGCCGTGGTTGCAGTTTGTCTTTGCAAATTTGCGGGATTTAGAGCCGTCCTACATCAAAGGAAAACTATCCACGCCTCGAAGAAAACACGATCTTATCCCCATTACCGACAATATTCCAGAAGAATTAGCCCGCCTGAAAGGCTAAAAAACATACGTTTTAAGAGATAATCGAGAGATTTCAAGGAGTTTCCAAGTGATTTTGGGCTCCCTGAAATCTCTTCTTTTCTTGTACCTAATTCCAATTGGAAGAAACAATTAAAAATGTTTAACCTTAAATTTTCAGTAATGAATTTTAGAGAATTATCAGAGTCCGAAGCGAATATCAGCATTACAATCAAACTGGACGACCTGCGGGCGATCTTCAAAGAAGTAGCAGGCGAATTACACCAGGCGCCCAAAGCCCCGGCAACCGAGGAGTTCCTCACCCGCAAAGAGGTATTGATACTCCTCAAGATCGACTCTTCCACTTTGTGGTGCTGAGAGAAAACCGGGTATATCAAATCACACCCGTTCGGCGGGCGCAAGCGTTATCGGCGCGAAGATGTCGAAGCGATCCGCACAGGCAGGAAAAGAGGTCGAGATGGGCGTTAATCCGCGTCGGCACATCGCTGATTAAACTGGTCATGCGCCCTCTTATAAGCGGCGATTACGTCGAGGAGAAAGTGCCGTGGAGCTATGAAACGCTCCGGCACCCAAAACACCCCGGCAGTCCGGCTTGAAAACACAGCGGTAGTAATTGTGGGTTTTAGTTTGCAAGACGTCAGTTTGTGGTCACAAGTGTCCCCAAACTGCACCTTGCCCCGCTCCCGGTCGGTCGGGGAGTCAGCGGGCAATCACTTCGTTCTCGCCCCATTCTATTTATTTTTCACAGACACTAAGACAATGAAAACAAGAAAGCATAACACCGCCGTATCCCGAACCGCCGTCATCAAATTCCGATGTTCGGTCGGCGAAAAGAAAATCATCGGGCAGCAGGCCGCCGCTTCCGGTAAGAACCTTTCGGAGTTCTGCCGGGGGCAAGCCCTGCATGGAAAGATTTACGCCGCCCGGAAGCTCTCATCCGAAGAGAAGCAATATTTCATCCTGCTCAAAAGTCACAATCTCGGCTTCACACGGATTACCAACCTGATAAAAGCCCGCGACCCGGAATTATACCGGGAGATCAGGGTGTTCCTTGCCGAATCGAAAGCATTGTATAACCGTTTCTTTTAAACAGACGCAAGATGATAGCCAAAGGAAAAGCAATCGCCCACGGCGGCAATGCCATCGAGTATGTATTACGCGAAGGCAAACTCGGCCGAATTATAGCAACCAATCTGTTGGGCAGCACCGATCCGGGCGAGATACGCTTCGAATTCGAGATGGTCAACCGCCACAACGAACGGTGCAAAAATAAGTACCTGCGCTTCGAAATCGGCATCGCCCCGCAGGACGAAACGAAACTCCGGCCGGGCGACTTGCTGAACATCGTGCGGTCGTTTGCGAACAAAATGCGCCTGGGCGAACACCAGTGAATAGCCTGCACACACAAGGACACCGATAATCTGCACATCCACCTCGTCGCAAACCGCATCGGGCTGGGCGGCGAGGTTTACGACACGACCTTTATGAGCAACCGCTCGGCAAGGGCGGCCGAGGAGATCAGCCGCGGGATGGGGCTGACCATCGCCAACGACGTACATAAGCTAAAACAGCATCGGGCCGAATACGCCGCCCCTACACGACAAGCGGTTAAAGGACAGTTGCAACGGATCGCCTACGGGGAATTAGGCCGCGGCCATAACGACATTCGGGATTTTCTGGCGGCGTTGCGCAAACAAGGCGTCCGAATAATCCCAATGGAGAACAAACAGGGGAAGATATACGGCCTGCGGTTCAGCTATGCCGGGTGGACGTTCAAAGCCTCGGAGATCGGACGCGAGTTCGGCTACCGTTCGCTGCTCAACCAGTTCGGAATAACCGCCGAGGGGCAGAAAGGCATAAGCAAAGTGCCGCGTTACCCGATACGGCGGCAAGCGCCGGAACCACCGCAGCAGCGACACGAGCAGCACCAAGCCCAGAGCCTCGGTGCGTCATTGATCGAAGGCGTGGCCGACGCGATCGGAACAATGATGACACCCTCGACCAGCGACTACGATCCGACACTTGCCGAGTGGTACGAAATGCTGAAACGTAAAAAGAAAAAAAAGAAAGCGCATGGAATCTCAAGATAGAAAACCCCGCAAACGGCGGGAACGCGAGGAGATCGGCGGGCAGGTATTGGCCAACAACCTGATCGGCGAGATCGACCGGCTGGAGAAAATCGGGGAGCAGGCCGAAAGAACGGCAGCAATGTACGGCCGGATGTTCGAGGATATCAAATCGACCGTACTGAAAGTCGATACCGCCACCCTCGATGCGAAGACGGAAGAGTTTGCCGACGCACTGGAACAGCAAGCCAAACGAGTTCGGACGACTGTCCGGGCACTCAAAGGGGCAATGTGGCTGCTGATCGGGATGCTGTTCCTCGTGTTCGCCGTCGGATACTGCTTCCTCGAAGTCTATCCGTGGAAAGAGAAATACCAACAACTCGAACAACAACACAATAAATCTACAACAAGAAATACAACAACAGCCGATAACAGAAACACACAAAGAATGAAAAACAACCACAAATAAGAAATCAATTAAACAAACAAAACGAGACACAGGCCACACCTACACTTACAAAACAACCACAAAACACAGCATAAACATTTTGATGATTTTTCATTAAAAATATTTGGAAATAAAAAATCAATACTATACCTCTGTAACAAAAGAATAAGAATATGGGATTTACAATAATTAACGCAAGTCAATTCACCATCCGTCTAAAGGCAACCATCCACAGTTCCGGAAAGCTCGGATTTACAGAAGTAACCGCAAGAGAATTGGGTTTTGGGGATAATTCATTTGTGAAGTTCGCTCAAGATAATGATGATAAGACCATTTTATACCTCATAAATAACACTTCACAAGATGATGAAGCATTTAGGGTTTGCAAGGCGGGTAGATACTTTTATATCAACACTAAAATAATGTTCGACAGTCTTGATGTCGATTACAAAAGCAAAACTGTAATATTCGATCTGGTTAGAGTAAAAGAAGCAGATGGAGATGTTTACAAATTAAACAAGCGAACAACAAAGAAAGCAAGCAAAGATATCGAAGAGTAAACAAAAAAGGATGTAGTGCTAACCCACATCCCTTTAAAGGAAATTAAAATTGCTTGGCCGCTTTTCAAAATTTCCTCTCAAAGATAGTTATTCCTATCGAAAAATCCAAGTGGTTAGCATAATTAACTTTTTAATTTATGTTGAAAAGGTATTACGTCAACAAGAACCAACAGCAAAATGGCGACCACGAGGTTCATTGTGAAGATTGTAGATGGTTGCCCACTCCAGATAATAGAATTTATCTGGGTACTTTTTCAAACTGCGCAGATGCAGTTTTAATGGCACGCAAATATTACATCCAAGTTGATGGTTGTATGTTCTGCTGTCCGCTATGCCATCATCATTAATCTTAACCACATTTTCGTATGGGAAAAAATCAACACGTCGTTCCTTATAATGGGAAATGGGCTGTTCGAGGAGCTGGGAACAACAGAGTTACAGCAACTTTCAGAACAGGGGAACAAGCAAGAATCCAAGCACGAAGAATTGCTATTCGCGAGCAATCAGAGGTAGTAATTCATCGTCCTAACGGTCAAATCCGAGACAGGGATAGCTACGGAAACGATCCATTTCCACCTAAAGGGTAGTTGAAGAAAAGGGATGACAAAGTCATCCCTTTTCATTTTAAAGTGCCTTTACAATGTGAACTGTAGGAGCAAAGGACAAATCTTCACTGTTGTCGGTATTTCCCGCGGAAATATGGAGTGAGCTGTTATCCGGAGTCCGGGTTACCTTTCTTTCCAATCGAATCGGAGTGCATAAACCAAGGCACATCAAACCCATTTACCTTGATTACGATAGGTTGAGAGAAATAGTCAAACCGGGGATGCGCGGGCGGATAAAGCCCGCGCACCCCGGCTGTGTTTATTCAGCGGCCCGCCGGATGAACCGATGCTGCGGAGCGAGGGCAGAAACAAGCTCGCCTGAACTCTGCCAGCCGCGAGGAGGAAGCCGAAGGCAACTAAGGGACGACCGCCACGCGGAACCCGACGTAGGGGCCGGCGCTGCCGGGGACGGCGCTGTTGCGAAAGGCAGAGCGGCAGATCCAGGCGTCACCGCCCCAGTAGCCGCCGCGAAGCACGCGCTGAGAGCCCGCGTTGTGGCTTATATACTCCGGATCAACAAGCGCAGCGTCTTCTGTCGGCGCATCGGCATACGTCGCCCAACGATCCGAGCACCATTCGTACACATTGCCGTGCATATCGTACAAACCCCACGGATTAGGCAGCTTGGTACCTACCGCCTTAGTTCCGCGAGAAGTATTGTTTTCTGTATACCACATATAGTCCCCGTCTGCCGTATCGCCATAGCTGTAAGCCGTAGTCGTACCCGCACGGCAAGCATATTCCCACTGTGCTTCTGTCGGAAGACGGTAACCGTAATAATCCGCATAAGCCTTCGCGCCATACCAGGTAATGTAAATCACGGGGTGATCCTCGTAACCGGGAATCGGCGACCAGGTCCCATCGGTACTATTGCGTGTTACTCCCCATTGGCTCGAACTGTTCATGCAATCCCGAACCAAAGGCTCGTCGGCGCTCCCCGCAAGGTAAGCGGCATCGGTATAACGGCCGGCCGTACCGTATTCCAAAACTCCTTCCGCATGCTTCGCATTCAGAAAAGCGGCATACTGAGCGTTCGTTACCTGATATTTGCTCATGTAAACATCCTTACTCAATGTTACCCAGTGCTGCTTTTCGTCCGAATCACGTCCGGGCTCGTCCTCCGGACTGCCCATAAGGAATGTACCGGCCGGAATCCTCACGAAGTCCTTCAACTCCACCGCCGTACCCGTGCCGTGGTCGTTGGTCGTCCACGGGGTAATGGTCGGAGTGCCGACGATTACGCCGTTCCTGCCTACCGTTACCGGATAGGTGTAATGGCTGCCTCCCACGAAAGCGTCCGAGTCGGGGATAGCCCCCGTAAAGATTACGCCCGCTACCGTGAAGACCATCGTGCGCCCGACATAGGTGTCAGCCGCCTGCGGGACGATGAGTGCTGTAAAGGTTGCGTCGTAAGCAGCGGCGGCGGTCGGTGCTTTTACCGGATTGAACTCCCCGACAACACCTGCGGTCAGTCCTCCGTCCTGCAAATCGAGCGTCGCCGTCTGCGGCATACCGCCGAAAACGACCGACGAAGCCGCAAGGTTCCGAACATCCGCCTGTGCGATGCCCTCGCCCGCCTTTACGTTGAGCGTTACCTTGCTCAATACGTGGCCGAAAGCAAGTTTGACCGCCGTTTTGCTTTTGGCTGCGTTCACGGCCTTGGCATACAGCACGTCGAGCGTATTTTGCGCCGTTTCGTCGCCCTGCCCGGCCACCGATATATTGTAGGTACAGTTCGTGCCGTTTACCGTTCCCGCCGTTATCGAGCCTGCCGAGGTCGCCCCATAGGGATAGTAGGCCACGAAATCCACATTGCCCGACTGCGGGTAGTAGAGCGGCGTGCCGCCATCCGGCGCCATTGCGCCGGTAGAAATGTTCGTTACCGTGTATTTCTTGTTGTCTGCACCTGCAATGATACCGTCCGGCAGCACTGCGCTCGTTTCGAGCATAAAGATACCCACCGGATCGCCCGCAGCCCAGCTATCGCCGCCGTTCGTCGTGCGGGTTCCGGATGCGCCCTGCGTCGCCTGTCCCGCGGGAGCCGTATGCCCGGTTATCCCTGCGATGAAACTTGCCGCATCACCTGCACCGTTCACTACGGGATCATCGTCCTGTGAACAGCCGCCCGAAAGGAGCAGCCCCGCCAGCAGCGCACCGCCCCAGAGCGTCCGCGCCGCATATCTGAAAATTTTCAGTGTACTCATTTTTTCATTATTTATTATTTATATTATTCGTCTGCCGAAAAAGCAGTGCGGATTTTCCTAAAAATCCGACCGGCACAGCCAATATCGTTATTTCTCACGCCTGCCCGTCGCTTCGCTCGTCCCTCCCTCGCTCTGACGGCAGGCTCGCAGCTCAAAGGCCCGATGAACCGACGCTGCGGAGCGAGGACAGAAACAAGCTCGCCTGACCTCCGCCGAGCCGCGAGGAGGAAGCCGAAGGCAACTAAGGGAC
>ERZ1027100.18-NODE-18-length-141466-cov-50.126383_pt1 | contig 141466 bp, 137 predicted proteins | sample MGYA00519407_ERZ1027100 | MGnify/ENA primary metagenome ERZ1027100 (study PRJEB26926, sample SAMN06164645) | human gut metagenome | biome: ENVO:00009003; feature: ENVO:2100002; material: ENVO:00002003 | host: Homo sapiens | place: USA | collected 2012 ... | reverse complement strand
AGGTATAGGAAATACAGATGGAATGAGAGGCAGCACCGGTTGGTGTTGTTTTTTTCTATATGTAAATCTACGGAAGCACAAAAGGAGTATTACAGAAGATGAGAGAAAAAGGAAACCGTCTGGTTCAATATGTACCGGATTATACAGTATTTGATCTGGAAACGACAGGAATCAGTGCAAATATGGATGATATTATAGAAATATCTGCAGTAAAGGTGAGAAATGGTGTTGTACAGGATACATTTTCAACGTTGGTGAATCCTGGGAGACATATTCCGACGCAGGCTACGAAAGTAAATGGAATTACAGATCAAATGGTGTCAGAAGCGCCACTGATCCGCGAAGCAATGACGGAGTTTTTGCGTTTTGTGGGAGAGGACATTCTGGTGGGACATAATATCCAGTCATTTGATATGAAATTTATTTATCGGGAAGTGGAAGAATTATTTCAGGAGACAGTCTCGAATGACTTTATTGACACCTTGCATATGGCAAGAAAATGCGTTCCTGAATTGAAACATCATCGATTGACAGATCTCGCTGAGCATTTTGGAATCAGTTCGAAAGGGGCGCACCGGGCCTTAAATGACTGTGTGATGAATCAGAAGTGTTTTGAGGAGATGGCAAAGCTTCAGAAAAAATCGGAAGTGTTTGTTTGTCCGAAATGTGGTGGAGAGATGATTCGAAGAAACGGAAGATATGGTGAATTCTGGGGATGTGGAAATTTTCCGAAGTGCAGATATACACAGAATGTATAAAATCCTGCCGGGAGTCATTATGAAACTCTCAGCAGGATTTTCTTAGATGAAATGTTATTCTTCAAATACAATTTCAACTTGTTTTACAATGCGGTCTTTGATCATATCGTAGGAATAACCACTCTCCCGGAAAGATTGTTGAAATTCTTCATATTCGGGTTGATTGTTAACATCCCGGTTCGGGTTTACAGGAAGTTTAAAATAGCAAATTTGAATTTTAGAAACATCATGATCTTGAATTGCAATAAGTCCGGTTTTATCTGTCATATGTTTTCCGTTTGCATCGTAAACAGCATAGCCATATTGTTCAAATGGTGATAACAGTGTGTCAGTACTATTTTGTTCCATTTCTTCGTTACTTTTGGATTCCAGAGAAATTGTAGTCAGTGTTTTTGTGGCGGAGATCAAAGTAGTTCCATTTGGCAGTTTTTCGTTCAGTAATTTTTTTACAGTACCGTCTGATTGGACAGGAGTTTCAATCTGAAATTCAAGCGGTTCGGAAAAATAGATATACATATTTCCGTTTTTAGCTTCCTCGGGACTGTATTGAATTCCAGAAATTTTCCATTCTGCGCTATACGTATCTTTTGGAGTGTTTTCTCCAAGTATCTGATGAAATGAACCGATAAATGTGAGATCATCAGAAAATGTTCCAGAGAGGGAAACTCCTTGTGTGTAAGAATTTTCAGGAAAGCTGGAATCGGTCCATTTTCCCATCAGATAAAGGGAAGAAATACCATCTGGATCCACTTGTGCTCGTTGGCTTTCTGGAAAACCTTCTTCAGATGTAATCTGGACACTGACATAAAAGTTCTGTGTATCACAATATGTCTCGGATAATGTGAATGTGTATCCGTCAGATTTCTGTGAGTTATTATTGGTCAGAGGCGTAGCGTGAGTGTGCAAGTCTCCGGAAAAGATTTGTTTGTTTTCTATCTTTTCAAACAGGTGTAAAAGGTCTGCTGCAAGTGATGGATTAGAGTGCAAAAATATAGCGCTCAGGCAGAAGAAAAAAGCAGCAGCACAAAATAATCCCGCGGTATGGCGAATCATTTGTTTGCGATGAATACCGTGTACTTTTTTTATGTTGTTTTGAATTGTTCGATTGAGTTTTTCTTCCGGGATTTCAATGGTATCAAAATCAAGATTCATAGAGATAGTCCTCCTTTAATTTTTGTTTTAATTCATTTCTTCCACGACTCAGGTATGCTTTGACAGAACCAGATGGAATACTGAGTGTCCAGGCAATCTCATCGACTGTCATACCACTGAAGTATTTTAGTAAAATAGGAATGCGGTATTTATCAGGAAGTGTTTCGATAGCGGTTTGCAGGTCAAAATGTTCGACAGATGGAATCTGTTGATTTGCTGTGGAAGCATGTGCAGAATCTATAGCGGAATCCTCCTGTGAAAGTGTGCTTAGGGCTTTTCTACGATGATCATGAGCTGTGTTGATCAGCACTCGTGTAATCCATGTCTGAAACAGAGACGCGTTTTTCAGCGTTTTTATCTGCAGATACCCTTTGAGGACTGTGTCACCTACAACATCTAAAGCATCCTGTTCATTTTTTGTATATAGAAAAGCCATTTTGTACAGATAGGTACGGTGTTTTTCAATCAAGTATCCATAGGCAGTGGAATTGCCACGGATTGCTTTTTTAATTAGTTTTATCTCATCTGTGTCTTTACTCATCATATAAACAGTATCCTTTCTAATACAGAAGCGCCGGCAGCTTTTGTATTTGTTTACATAGGTTAGACAGAAATTTAGAGAAAATGGTTACAAAAAAACAGAAACTGCCGTAAATTGACAACAGTTTCTGCTTTAGAGGATCAGCCCTTACAATTCAATAAATCCGCTTTTATTTTCTCCGTATGTAAAATATGCTTTTTTGTCCTCCGGTTTTAAGTAGATCGAGATTGTATTCAGCTCATCAGAAGAAGCACCGTTTAAGAGACAAGACTCCCTGACTCTGGAGACAATTTCTGTTTCCAGATATTCCTGATCCTGATATTGAATAAAAAAGTTTATGGTTTCTTTGGATGCAGATGTCTCAGCAATAGGGGATTCAATTGCTGTGGTCTGCCTTTTCAGTTTTTTCTTATCCAGACGTTTACTCATATGACAAAGCCCTCTTCTCATTTAGTTTCTATATTGAATTATAGTACTTTCGAAGATAGAAGTCAAAAGGGGATTGGGATTTACGGTTACTGTGAACAGCAACGAGTTATGAATTCAGCTGCCGCAGCATTTCCAGAAGTTCGATATCATCTGATTTTAACTTCAGGTTGGAAGAATAGTGCTTGCCGTCCGGAGAAGTTACATTGATTTCTATGATCGTATCTTCCTTTAATGCGTCTGCAGAAACTGCATTCAGAAAGAGTGGAAATTTAGGGTGATTGTTTCGAAATGTCTGGACACTGCTGCGAAGCTTCTGAAGCATTGCCAGTTGATTAAAATTTAATGCCATGTTAGTACTCCTTTAGTTTTTCTTATCATAGCCTAGTTTATGCAGAATGGCAAGAGTGATGCTAAAAATGAGAAATATTATATATAATTAAAAAAATTAAAAAAATTTGAAAAAAGGGGTTGCATTTTATGAAGCCGTGTGATATTATAATTCTTGTCTTGAGGGACACAAAAAAACAAAGAAACATGCGGGTGTAGTTCAATGGTAGAACACCAGCCTTCCAAGCTGGATACGTGGGTTCGATTCCCATCACCCGCTTTTTTCATGCAAACAGGACGAAAACAAAAATGGAGTTGTTTTTGTCCTGTTTTTTTGTATAGAAATATATAACAAGGGCAGAGAAGATGGCAGTTACTTTCGCTTCCCGGAGGTTTTTCTACATTTTTCGGAAAGAAGTGTTTCATGCCATAGAATGGCATGTTATAATAGTAGAAAAATAATAGAAAAGAGAGCAGAAAAATGAACTGGATAGACAATGGGGTAACACGTTTTTTAGGGAAAGTAGCAGATTTTATGTTTTTAAATCTTTTGTGGATCGTATGTTCCATTCCCATCATTACGATTGGAGTTTCCACGACAGCAATGTATTCGGTCATGCTGAAGCTGGTAAAGAATGAAGAGGGCTACATAGTAAAAGGGTTCTTAAAAGCATTTAAGGAGAATTTCAGACAAAGCACACTGATGTGGCTTTTGTATCTTGTGTTTGGGATCGTGATTGTAGTCGACTTTATGCTGCTTCGTATGATGAGTCCGTCCATCAGGACTGTGATGCAGGTATTTTTGATCTTCATGACTATCCTGCTGATCAGCATGGGGATCTATGGATTTGCGTTGCAGGCAAGATATGAAAATCGGATCAAGAACACATTGAAAAATGCATTGATCCTTACGGTTGCAAAAATGCCATATACACTTTTGATGCTGGTCATTACAGTAGTACCGGTAGTTGTGACATTTCTGACAGTGCGCACGTTGATGTTAGGTTTTCTGGTCTGGCTGTTACTTGGTGTTTCTTTGATAGTGTGGCTTAATTCGCTGCTTTTAAGAAGGGTATTTCTGGTTTTTGAGGATATCGAGACACCGGAAAAAGCGGAGAAGATATAAGCCATATAAAACTTGTTGTTTTTCAGAGAAAAAACAGGTATAATGGGGAACAAAATCAAAAAGTGATTGGGAGAAGCAGAAGATGAATTTTTTAGAAGAACGAATTTTAAAAGACGGGATTATCAAAGAGGGGAATGTACTGAAGGTGGACAGCTTTTTGAACCATCAGATGGACATTGATCTGTTCAATGAGATCGGACGCGAATTCAAGAAGCGTTTTGAAGGAAAAGAGATTAACAAAATCCTGACAATCGAAGCATCCGGAATCGGGATCGCATGTATTGCGGCGCAGCATTTTCATGTGCCGGTCGTATTTGCAAAAAAATCTCAGAGCATCAATCTGGAAGGGGAGATGCTTGTGGCAGAGGTAGAATCGTTCACACATAAGTGTAAAAACAATGTGATCGTTGCAAAGAAATTCCTTAACCCGGAAGACAAGGTTCTGATCATTGATGATTTCCTTGCCAACGGATGTGCGCTGCAGGGACTGATTCAGATTGTACAGTCAGCCGGAGCTTCTGTAGAAGGAATCGGGATTGTGATCGAGAAGGGATTTCAGTCAGGTGGACGGATCATCCGTAACCTTGGATTCCAGCTGGAGTCTCTGGCAATCATTGAAAAGATGAATGCTGCAGACGGAAGTGTTGTGTTCAGAGAACAGTAGGGAACAGAAAGGACGGCAGGACAGTCAGATGAGTGAGCAGCCGATTAAAGGACTAGTATTTGATATGGACGGGCTTCTCTTTGATTCCGAGAGAGTCGTACAGAAATCGTGGAATGAAGTCGGAAGGCAGATGGGATTCGGAGAACGGTTCGGTGACCATATTTATCATACCATTGGTTTCAATGTAGTGAGAAGAGAGCAGTATTTTAAGGAGCATGTATCGCCGGATTTTCCGATGGAAGAGTTCACGGAGAATACCCGTCGGATCTATCATCGGATCATGGAAGAAGACGGGGTAGACAGAAAGCCCGGGGCAGAGGAGCTTTTAAAGTATGCAAAAGAGCATGGCTATCGGCTGGCATTGGCGACTTCTTCCAGAGAGCTTCATGCACAGCTGCTGTTAAAGAAATATGGACTGTTTGATTATTTCGACGGCGCTGTTTATGGAAATATGGTATCGGCGGGGAAGCCGGATCCCGAGATTTACCTGAAAGCCTGTGCTTCCATTCAGGTTTTGCCTGAGTTTGCAATCGCACTGGAAGATGCACCGTCCGGGATTCGCTCGGCAGCAGCTGCAGGGATGCGTCCGGTGATGATTCCGGATCTGGTAGAGCCGGATGAAGCGGTTTTAGAATTAGTATGGCGCAGGTTTGACACTTTATATGATGTGATAGATCTTCTGGAATCGGATTTCCAAAATTCTTAAACATCCTTAAGAAATTCTTTTGAATCTTATAACGGTCTCCTTTATTTTTGTATTTTAAGATAAATACAAAAGTAAGGGAGGCCGTTTTCTATGAGTATCCAGACATTGACAAATTATTTTCTTGAATATGGAGCATTTTTCATCTTTCTGATCGTGCTTTTGGAATATCTGAATCTTCCGGGATTTCCGGCGGGGGTGATCATGCCGCTTTCCGGGATCTGGGCATCTCAGGGTGAAATCAGTTTTCCTCTGGTCATGGTACTGACGGTGGCGGCCGGACTGACAGGAAGCTGGGCGCTGTATTGGCTGGGAAGAGCAGGCGGAGATAAGGTGCTGGGCTTTTACTTCAGGAAATTTCCGAAACAAAAGGAAGCAGTGGAGAGTAAGATCGACATGCTTCGGGAAAAGGGAAGTGTGGGAGTGTTTGTGAGTAAACTGCTTCCGATGGTGCGTACGATCATTTCGATTCCGGCAGGGATGGTAAAAATGGATTTTGTGAAATATACCATCAGTTCCTGTCTGGGGATTCTGATCTGGAATCTGGTGTTTGTAGGAGCCGGATATTTCTTTGGAGAAGCAGCCATTCGTGTTTTGGCATAGAAGAGGGGGAAACGTCATGAAGATTGCGATGCTTACAAATAACTATAAGCCGTTTGTCGGCGGAGTTCCAATTTCCGTGGAGCGGCTGGCAAAAGAATTGAGGAAACAGGGACACAAGGTGACGGTCTTCGCACCAGATTATGGATTTGATCCACGCTACGGGCAGGTGGAAGAGGACGATGTCATCCGGTTTCAGGTGACGCGTCAGAAGATGGAAAACGGCATGGTATATCCGAAGCTGGTCAGCAGAGAAATCTGGAAAGGATTTAAGGAACACGAGTTTGACTGTATTCATGTGCATCAGCCGATGTTTGTGGGAACGCAGGCATTGTATCTTGGACAAAAGTATCAGATCCCGGTTATTTATACGTATCACACACGGTATGAAGACTACCTGCATTATATTCCGTTTTTCAGAGAAGAGCAGGCAGGGATGTGGAGAAAAAAGCTGATCTGGTTTGCCAAAGAGACTGTGATCCCGGAATATATGAAATGGTTTACGAATAAATGTGATCTGATCTTTGCGCCGACACCTGGAATGCAGAACCGGATCCGGGAAAACGGTACGGAGGTTTCCATGGCAGTGCTGCCGACCGGGTTGGATGACAGTTTTTATATTGAGGATGAAGAGAAGACAAAAACGATCCGCAGACAATATCTTGGGGAAGAGAAAAACGGACATTTATTCTGTTCCGTCTCAAGGCTGGAGGAAGAAAAAAATCCGATATTTCTCCTGAATGGAATCCGGTGTTTGAAAGAGAAGCTGCCATTTTCGTTTCGTGTGCTGCTTCTGGGTGAGGGAAGTATGAGGAAGGAACTGGAAGTACTGGCAGAACAGATGGGATTGTCCGATACCGTGGTCTTTCTGGGAAATATATCGAATGAGGATGTAAAGCAGTATCTGTATGCAAGTGAGCTGTTTTTGTTCGCATCGAAATCAGAGACACAGGGGATTGTTCTGGAGGAAGCAATGGCAGCAGGCAATCCGATTGTGGCAGTTCGGGCGAGTGGCGTGGAAGATGTTGTAAAAAATGGAATCAACGGGTATATGACAGAAGAGGATGTAGAAATCTGGAGTGATAAGGCGGCAGAGCTGATTCAGAGTCCAGATTACAGACAAGTTTGCATGGAGGCACGAAAGACCGCAGAAAGCTATCGGGCGTCACGTCTGGCTGCACATGCAGAAACATTATATCGTCAGTGTATGGAAAGAAAAGAGGAAATGAGATATGAGGAGCATACAAAAAGTGGGAAAGAACATTCTGCAGCATCTGTTTTCCGGTTATTTAAAACTTCTTAAAAAGACGGTTGCGATCGAATGGCAGGAAATCCAATTTGTGACAGGAAATCAGGTGTTTGGATTCTGGCATGAGGACAGTTTTTTGATGAATCTGGTGCTGGAGGAGTTATCCGGGAAAACCAGTCCGGTAGATGTCATTGTGACAGCAGACACAAGAGGGGATTATATTGAACATATGCTGCAGGCATGCGGCGGTCATGCCCTGCGTGTTCCCGACGGATTTGCGGCGTTTGGAGCACTGAAAAAAATTCTACAGGATTCTTATGAGCAGACGCGTTCCATTGCGGTGGCGCTGGACGGACCGCTGGGACCAAGGCATGAGCCGAAAAAACTGGCATTTTATCTGGCAGAGCAGGCGCAGGAATCCTTTGTGGGAATTTCAGTTTCTTATCATGGATGTCTTCGGCTGTTCTGGAGATGGGACCACTATGCGATTCCACTTCCGTTTTCGAAAGTCATCGTCGCAGTTCACGATTATGGAGAAGTCAATAAAAAACAAATTCCTGACCTTCCGACAAGAGCAGAAGTCTCAGAATGTGGTATACTGTTAAAAGGTGCGTGACCGCATAAAATGACGAGAAAAGGAGAAGGATGAGAGATGGAAATGAATCACATTTTGGTTGTGGAAGATGATAAAGAAATCAGAGAAGGTGTTAAGATCTATTTGCAGAGTCAGGGCTACGAAGTATTTTTGGCTGCAGATGGGATTGAAGGACTGGAAGTCATGGAAAAAGAGGATATCCATCTGGCGATCGTGGATATTATGATGCCGAGAATGGATGGAATCCGGATGACGATGAAGCTGAGAGAAAAATATGATTTTCCGGTGATTATGTTATCGGCAAAATCCGAGGAAGTAGATAAGATCATGGGATTGAACATCGGTGCAGATGATTATGTCACAAAACCGTTTACGCCGATGGAACTGATGGCGAGAGTCAATTCCCAGCTTCGCAGATACAGAAGATTTATGGAAAAGCTGGAAGTTCGTGAAAATGTGCATGTGATCGGCGGTCTGGAGATCAATGAGGACACTGTGGAAGTGTCAATTGACGGAAAACCGGTGAAGCTGACACCGATTGAATATAAAATTCTGCTTCTTCTTGCCAAGAATCCGGGGAGAGTATTTTCTGCCGAGGAAATTTATGAGCGGGTATGGCAGGAAAAGGCGATCAATACGGATACGATCATGGTGCATGTGCGGAATATCCGGGAAAAAATTGAACTGGATCCGAAAAATCCAAAATACTTAAAGGTGGTGTGGGGCGTTGGATACAAAATTGAAAAACAACAATAAAAGAGGAAATCTTCTGACGGTCATTGTACTGTTGATCTCATCTGTCGGAATGCTGCTTTTTTATCCGGCGTTTTCTTCCTATATAACGGATCAGGATCAAAAAGAGATGCGAAAAGAAGAGCAGATGCTGGATATGCTGGATCCGATTCTGGACGGAAATTATCTGTTATATAATGAAATCTCGAATGAGACGGAGTCTTCCGAGGTGATAGAAGAGTATGGAAACAGTCGTTTCGGATTGATGAAAAAGTACATGAAATATGGAATTTTTGATGAATCCGGAACGGCAATGCTGACCTCGGATGAATCTGCCAAGAAATTGCCGGAAGAGTTCGACGGTGATACGTATGCACTGTGTGTTCGCTTTTCGTTTGATGTTGACGGAGATATTTCCGATATCCAGGTGGGCGGAACAGCATATGATAAAAACCTTCAGTTTACGGCAGAGCAATGGCTGTATGACAACAGCGTTTATTCAGCGGCGTCTTATATTTCGACTCCATCGGAGGTGCAGATCATGTATGAGATGACAGAACAGAATCTGGAGGCTTATCTGGAGCAGTATGAGACATCGAATGATATGTATGTAGATGAACTGATGCAGCAGCCGTCCTTTAACTGGTCTGTTCTGATTTTTACAGTATTCAGTGCAGCAGCAGCGTTTTTGATTCCTCAGTATAAGAAACGGGCGTTGGAAAAGGACGCTATAGTGGATCCCAGAAGATGTCCGCTGGAAATTGCATTTATCATTGGTCTTTGTCTGATGGCGTATGTCCGTACACTGGCGATCATGATATGGAATACATGCAGTCACAAGTTTATTCAGGTCTTTTCTGCAAGCTATGGAGAAAATCTGAATGATGCCATTTCTCTGGCAGCGAATGCAGTGATCTGGTTTGTGTATTTTACAGTGGTGTACTGGCTGGCAGGATGCGTCAGAGAGATTTTTGTACTGAAGAAATCGTATTTAAGAGAAAGGTCCTTGTGTGTGAAGTTTTTATTGTGGCTGAAGAATGGAGGGAACAGCATGACAGAGGAAATCAAAAAACTTGTTCTTGGATGCTGGAGAACATTCAAAGCATTCTGCCGCCATCAATATGAAGCGTTGCTGCATATCGACTTCCGGGATAATACCAACAAAACTATTTTACGGATCGTCTTGCTTAACTTTGCGGTGATCTTTGTGATCAGTATGTTCTGGATGTATGGAATCTGGGTGTTGATCATTTATTCCGTCGGATTGTTTATTTTCCTGAGAAAGTACCTCAACAAGGTGCAGGAACAGTACCAGGGTATTTTAAAATCGACCAATCAGCTGGCGGAAGGGAATCTGGATTTCCCGATTACAGGAGATGTGGGAATTTTCGCGCCGGTTCAGAATGAACTGAAACGCATTCAGACGGGATTTAAAAAAGCAGTCAGTGAGGAAGTCAAGAGTGAACGGATGAAGACAGATCTGATCACCAATGTTTCCCATGATTTAAAGACACCACTGACAGCGATCATCACGTATGTGGATTTGGTAAAAAATGAGACAGATGAGGAAAAGAGAAAAGAATACATCGGAGTTCTGGAGAGAAAGTCTTTGCGCCTGAAAGTGCTGATTGAGGATCTGTTTGAGATCAGTAAGGCAACCAGCAGAACGGTAACACTTCATTATATGAAAATTGACATTGTAGATTTGCTAAAACAGGTAGGTTTGGAGTATGATAGTAATATCAGAAAAGCAAATCTGGAAATGAAGTGGAATCTGCCGGAACATAAGATCGTATTATGGCTGGACAGCCAGAAAACATATCGTATTTTCGAGAATATGATCGTAAATATCACGAAGTATGCAATGCCGCATACGCGTGTGTATATTGATATGAAAGAGACAGAACAGGATGTGCGGATCTCAATGAAGAATGTGTCTTCTGCGGAACTGAATTTCAATACAGATGAAATTACAGACCGTTTTGTAAGAGGGGATGTTTCGAGAAATACCGAGGGAAGCGGACTTGGTCTGGCGATTGTAAAGAGCTTTGTAGAATTACAGTACGGCACTCTGCAGATCTCCACGGAAGCAGATTTGTTTAAAGCAGAAATTGTGTTTCCAAAGAGACAGGAGGTACCGGATGGAGAAAATGAAACAGGAATGTAAAGTGAAAAAACCGCTGAAGATCTGGCAGGGTGTACTCACCCTGCTGGTCTCTGCGGTTATTTTGTTTGTGGCAGCGCCGATATTGCTGTCCCCGTTTGGCATGTATGGAAGTTTGCTCGGAGAGCTTCTTCTGTTTGGGGTGGCAGTGGGGGCTGTCCTTTTGTTTCACGGGGATCTGCGGGAGGTGTTTCCGCTTAAGAAACCTCATTTTTCGGGGATTGCAGGCACAATTCTGATTTGGGTAGGGACATTTTTGTGTGAAATGGTACTGCTTTTGATCTTGAGTCTGTTTTTCCCCGATCAGATTCTGGAGGTTAATGACGGGCTGTCATCGTCCATTGCCGCAGGTCCGTTTCTGCTGTCCTTTGTTACAGTAGCAATTTCACCGGCAATCTGTGAAGAGGCTCTGTTTCGGGGAACATTTGTCAGCAGTCTGAGAGGAAGGCTTGGAAAATGGGCAGTACTGTTGATCAGTGGCTGCATTTTCGGGATGTTCCACGGAGATGTTTTTCGATTTTTTCCGACGGCGATCGGTGGGGTGATGATGGGATATCTGTTGTGGGAAACCGGAAATATGTGTTATAACATGCTGTTTCATTTTATTAACAATGCACTTCCTGTCATTTTACTTTATGCCATGCAGGGAGTGTATTCCAGGATGGAGCTGTATATGGAGGCACAGACACTTGCGCAGGGTGCTCAGGATATGCTTCCGGCAGTGGGGATGTACCTGATGATGGCTTCTGCGGCTCCCGGGGCGATCTATATCGGAAATTATCTGATTCATGCAAAAACACCGGGGTATCGCACGAAATTATTCCCGTCAGGCAAACCGGGACTGGTAATCGGTCTGATTCTTGGGTCTTTGTTTTTATTTGCAGCGGGATTGCTTGTTTTTTTCATTTCAGTCGCGAGAATGTTATAAATCACAGATTTTATGAATTTATCACATTTTATCAAAAAGCGTCATTTTATAAAAATGGTGTCAAATTTCTGATGCGGATTTATTCAAATACAAAGGAAATCGTATCCGCGCATTCAACGCCGGTGGTGTGAAAGATGTGTTTTTGGAACTGTTGTTACTGTTCAAACCAGATATTACCAAAATAAAAATGACCCCTAATCTACCTGTTTACAACAAACAAAAACTACGATAAAATATTCTTCTAAGAGCAAGTTGATAAAACAATAATTACAGATAAATCTACAAGAACAGGAGAAACAAAAATGCTTGGGCTTAAACCGATCAAAACATTACCTATTCGTGAGAAGATTGCGGCAACGCTTCGGGAGGCAATTCTGGCTCAGAAGATTTCGGCGGGGGAGGTTCTGACACTGGAAAGTACAGCGCAGGAACTGGGTGTATCCATCACACCGGTACGGGAGGCTTTTCAGATCCTCGCAAGGGACGGGCTTCTGGAACTGAAGCAGAACAAAAGAGCAGTAGTTGTGGGCGTAACAGAAAAAACAATCCGGGAACATTTTCAGATCCGGGCGGCATTGGAGAGCGAAGCCTGCGTTCTCTGCTGCAAGAATAAAATCGAGCTCAAGAGAATTGACCAGATTCTCAAAGTTTCCAGAGAAGTGATCGAGGATGGCGATTACGAAAGCTATGCCAGTCTGAACCAGACACTTCATATGGAACTGTGGCTTGCAGCCGGAAACGATAAGCTTGAAAATATGTTATCAGAGCTATGGAATGGACTTTCTAGAGGCATGAAGATGAATGAAGAGGAGTGTGTCCGCAAATCACTCAAAGAACACGAGGAGATCATCGAATGTATCCGAAGTGGAAATGAAGTAGAATGTTATCTCAAAATGCATACACATATTGATGAAAGCGGTAAAAACTTCCTTCTCCAATATGCTTAAATAGTAAAAGTATACAAAAATGAAGTGCTGATTTTTTGCAAAACGTCGAAATTGTTAAAGATTATTGACAGTGGAGACGTTTTTATTTATTCTAATAATGTATACAATATAAAAAATAAAAAATAAAAAGTAAAAAGTAAAGGAGAGGTAAAATGAGTAACAGAAACATCATTGTGAACACTTCTGAACCGAAGCCGGGAATTCTTGGCAGAGGAGACCTGTTTGCAATCGCGGTAGGAATGGTAATTGGGTCAGGGATGGTAACTCTAATCGGACCGGCGATGGCATATACAGGATATTCTGTATGGCTTGCTTATTTAACAGCGATTGTCATGGGATTTTTAATGGTATTCCCGTACATCATTCTGGGCGGAACCATGCGAGTGGCAGGGGGACCATATTCTATTGTGACGAATCTTTCAGGTGTCAGCGCCGGTGGTCTGGTAGCCTATACGAAATTGGTAACACCGATTTTGAACAGTTCTTTTGCTCTTGCATTGGGATTGTACATTAATAATCTTCTTCCGAATATTACAGTCAAGACAATTGCAATTATAGGTGTGATTATCCTGTTTGTTCTGAATCTGCTTGGAATGGATATTTTTGCTAAGGTCAGTAAAATACTGTCTACAATCCTTTTGATCACAATGGTGTTGTATGTTATTTTTGGACTTACACAGATCAGACAGCCAATCTTTGATTTTTCTGGTGAAAAAATGTTTACCGGTGGATTTAAAGGATTCATGCTTGCTGCGCTGCTTCTGATTAACTCTGCTAATGGTTATTACAATATTCTTTGGTATGGAAAAGATGCAAAGAAAGCAACAAAAGATGTTCCGTTTGCTGCAATGTCTTGTGTACCATGTCTTTTGGTTATTTATGTAGGGCTGGCCATGGTAACCGGAGGTGTTCTTCCGCATGATGAGGTAGCAGGTGTGGAAACGATTCTTCCGGCAGCACAGGCAATCCTGCCGTCAGTAGTCTACAAGATTTTCATGATTGGTGGACCAATCATGGCAATTATTACAACACTGAATGGAGTATTCAATGATGTCAGATACCCAATTGCACAGGCTGCTAAAGATGGCTGGCTTCCAAAAAGGATTCTGAAGGAAAATCGTTTTGGCGCACCATTTTTAATCTATACATATACATTGATTGTAGTATTGCTTCCAATCATTTTTGACATGAGTATCGTAACAATTACAAATATTTTCCAGGTGATTACATTCTTTATGAATGTAACTGTTGTATATGCAATCTCACGTCTTCCAAAGAAATATCCAGAAGCATGGAGCAAAAATAAATTCCATCTTAAAAAAGGCGGTCTCTATGCTTTTTGCACGATTAGTATTATCATATATACAGTAATCTTTATGAAAGGAATCTTCAGTATCAAGCCGGCATATGCAATTTCCGCAGTTATCGTGATGGTTGCATTGATTCTGATTGGAATTTATCTTACAAATAAGGGTGGTATCCGTATTGAAACATCTATCTGGCAACCGTCCGAGGAGGAGAATAATGAATAATATATTTACAAGAACAGAACTTAACCCAATAAAACTGGAAGAAATGCTGGAAGAACTTGAGAATACAGTGGAACTGCATAGCATATCTGTGCGCTACAGAGGAGAGACTGTTCTGGAAGGAGCCTGGTCACCATTTTCACTGAATGATCCACAGATGATGCATTCACTGTCCAAAATAGGAACCAGCATATGTCTTGGTTTTGCTGTAGACGAGGGGAAACTTCATCTGGAAGATCATCTCTTGGATTATGTGAGAGATGAATTACCGGAAGCGTATGATGAAGCACTGGAAGACATTACAATTTATGATCTGCTTACCATGCAGGCAGGATCAAAGGAATGCTGCAACAATGTATGGTTTTCCAGGATTGAGAAAGACTGGGAGACAAACTGGCTGAAACAGCCAAAGATTCGTGAAGATATCGGTAAGGTTTTTCATTATGATTCCGGATGCAGTTATACACTTTCAAGAATCATATCTAAGGTTATGGGAGAAAACTGTTTATCTATCATGCAGAAGAGAGTTTTTGACAAAATGAATCTTGGCAGAATTAACTGGCTGACAAGCCCAGAAGGACATAATACCGGTGGATGGGGAATGTATCTGACTGCACCGCAAATCTCTGCGCTGGCACAACTTCTGCTTCAGAAAGGAAACTGGAAGGGTGAACAGATTGTACCGGCCTGGTGGATTGAAGAAATGGGAAAACCGAGAGTAGAAATTCCGGGAGATGAAAAGAAAGCACTGACACATTATGCTTATCATATAAAAGCAGGAAAAGAAATTTTTGCGGCTGAAGGTGCATTTGGTCAGTATCTTATTTGCTTCCGTGATCTTCCAGTAGCAATCGGAATTACCGCAGGTGCCCGTGAATATCTTGCAGCAGATATCTGTCTGAAATATATAAAGGAAGCAGTTTCTGAACCGTGTAAAGAGGAACAGCTGGAAGCAGCAGAGAAAGCACTTCGAACCAAGATAAGCAATCTGTCACTTGTACAGCCGGAAGGTACATTTCGAACTGCCAGACAGGAAGCTGAAAGAGTATTTAACCGAAAGATTCTTTTTACGGAAAATCCACGAAAGATCGAGAGCGCAGTGTTCACGAAAGAGGGATATAGAATAAAGATTGCAGCTGTGATTGATGGTGAACAGAAAGTACTTTATGCAGGATACAAAGCATGGAAACGCAATGATCTGTACCCAACTGATTTTACAAAAAGATATCACAGTGTGGCTTATGCGATGGATGCAGAAGCGTTGTATTTGTCTGTAGGACTTATGAATACCTCCTATAAAGAAGAGTATTGCCTGTGGGTAAATTCAGAAGAAAAAGTTATTGTAACTTGGCGTCCAAACGTAACTTACCTTCCGGAAGAACCGGACATGGTCTGGAAATTTACCGGAACCTTCGAATAAAAAATTAAGATACAGATCCACAGAAATTGTGGGTCTGTATTTTTTTCACAAATCATAGAATCCGGATAACGGCAAACTTCAGAGAGTGGTAAATTCTGATATTATGGAGATAAAACAAGGTTGATAAAATATACGAATCGTGTGCTAAATACCATGCAGCCATATGTCTGTGTCAGCAGACCGAGACGTTTCGGAAAATCTATGGAGGCAGTATGAACTTTGTGCATGGGGGTATCAGTTTGCAGGAAATGGTTGTTCCGGTGATTTAGTATCATTATTTCCGTAATGATTCTATGGAATATAAGCGGAATAAGCAGCAATATGATTTTTTCATTGAAACTATAAGTCGTTGTTGGAAAATGTGGTAAGAAAATCAGACAAATATATTTTTCCAAGAATTTGTCGTAAAAATGTGTTCAATCAAGAAAATCGAGTGGAGAGCAAGTGGAAAAGCCTTGTGAAGCCTATAAAATAAGGGATTCAAAAAATTTCTGCAGAATATTGACACTGTGTGGTTGACAGTGCAAAGAAAAATGTTTACAATTGTACTAATAATATAATACAATTCTATAAGGAGAATGCGTATGAGATATGAAATCGTAGGAGAAACATTACCAGCAGTGATCTGTACTTTAGAAGAGGGAGAAACAATGATCACAGAGAAGGGAGCCATGAGCTGGATGTCCCCGAATATGAAGATGGAGACGAGTACCAACGGCGGGATCGGCAAAGCATTCGGGAGGATGTTTTCCGGAGAGTCGATTTTCCAGAACACGTACACTGCAAAAGGCGGTCACGGAATGATCGCGTTTGCATCCAGTTTTCCGGGAAAGATCGTTGCACATGAGGTTGCGCCCGGGAGAGAAATCGTAGTACAGAAGTCTGGTTTTCTGGCAGCGGAAGCCAGCGTGGATTTGTCGATCTTCTTCCAGAAGCGGATCGGTTCCGGAATTTTCGGCGGAGAGGGATTTATCATGCAGAAGCTTTCCGGACGCGGTATGGCATTTCTGGAATTTGACGGTCATGTGGTAGAGTATGAGCTGCAGCCGGGGCAGCAGATCGTGGTGGATACCGGATATCTGGCTGCAATGGATGCGACCTGCAGCATGGAGATTCAGAGCGTGCCGGGTGTGAAGAATATGCTGTTCGGCGGAGAAGGGGTATTCAACACGGTCGTCAGCGGACCGGGACATATCTGGCTGCAGACGATGCCGATTTCGAATGTGGCAGGAGTTCTGGCACCATTTTTGCCGGTGGCGAAGTAAGGTGGCAATATGGAATATTTGGGTGTGTTGGCATTTATTATAATGCTGTGTTATATGTCGTATCCTGATAAAGTGAAAAAGCTTGAAAGGAAAGTAAAAAAGTTAGAAAAAGAAAGGTGCAGAGAAAGTATCATGTCAAAACTGATTGAAGAATTAGTGGGAAGAGATTGCAAAATTTCAAGTGAAAAAGGAATCAATTTTGCTGGAAAAACAGAGTTTGAATGTCATGTGATGGACTGTGATGAAGAGTGGCTGAAAATTTCTCTGAAAGATAAAAAGAATCAGGAAATTGTAAAAATGATACGTGTGGAAGATGTGGATGAAATCGAAGTCAAAGTAGATCAAAGCTTATGAGTTAAATAAGAACTATAAATGAGCAAATATCGAATTTTACACAAAACTGACTTTAAGTTTATTCAGGGGCAGATTGCCCCTGTTTTTTAAAACAACTCCATACTTCTCTCTAAAATCCCTCGCATATACGCAATGGCAATTCCATAATTCGTAATTGGAATGCCCTGTTCTCGGGCGCAATCTAATCGATACTGCATTTCTTTTTCTGTCAGCGTGCATCCGCCGCAGTGGATGATTACCTGATAAGGAGACAGATCTGACGGAAAATCCGTTCCGCTTGTAAATGTAAACTGCAAATCTTTCTGTGTAAACTGTTTCAGCATCCTGGGCAGTTTGACAGTTCCGATGTCTTCGCACTGCCGATGATGGGTGCAGCCTTCGCAGATCAGTACATGATCCCCGTCTTTTAATGTTTTCAGGGTCTGTGCACCATGGGCGGCAAGTTCTAAATTTCCTTTGTATCTGGCAAATAAAATCGAAAAAGAAGTCAACGGTACTTCTCTTGGTACGATTTTGGCGACGGCATCAAAGACCTGACTGTCTGTGATGACCAGATCCGGTGTTCTTCCAAGGGTTCTAAGCGTTTCAGAAAGTTCAAGGTCTCTGACGGCAATTGCGGTTGCTCCGTGATCGAGAATATCCCGGATGGTCTGCTGCTGGGGCAGGATCAGGCGGCCTTTCGGAGCAGCTTTGTCAATGGGAATGACCAGCACGACAAAGTCTCCGGGATGGATGAGATCTCCCACGATTTTTCGGGTTTTTGGTGTTTGTCCGAGCTGTTTTGCAAGCAGTTCTTTTAGTTCGTGGATGTGTGTTCCCGCGGCAGCGCTGACATACAGGATCTGCTCCCGGGAAATTTCATCCGGAAGAACAGGAGAAGCTATGGTAAGATCCATTTTATTGACAGCGATCACAAAAGGAATCTGTTTTTGGCGGATTTGCTGTAAGATCCGGGTATCTTCTTCAGTTATGCCAAGCTGCCCGTCAATGACAAGCAGAGCAATATCTGTGGTATTTAAAATCTGTTGTGTTTTTTCGATACGCAGGGTTCCAAGCTCTCCGGTGTCATCCAGTCCCGGAGTATCGGTCAGAACAACAGGTCCCAGCGGAAGGAGCTCCATTGCTTTTTTAACCGGATCTGTGGTGGTTCCCTTAAAATCTGAAACAATGGATACCGGCTGTCCGGCGAGGGCATTGATCAGACTGGATTTTCCGGCATTTCTTTTTCCGAAGATCCCGATGTGGATACGTTCGGCAGAAGGGGTCTGGTTGAGTGTCATAAAGATGCTCCTTTCTGTTAGAAACGGAAATCCCGGCGATTGTTCTGTTCGATCAGGCGAAGATTCTCCAGAACCACAGCACGCGCTTTTTCATTTGGGACGTTTCCGACTTCTTTCGCAATGAGACGGTCTCCGATGGCTTTTGTCTCCGGTGAAGCATAGTCCATCAGGTATTCCTTGAGTGTCATCAGTGCATTTGGATGGCAGCAGTTCTGGATCTGACCGCTCTTGCAAAGAGACATGAAGCGGTCTCCGGTGCGGCCTTCCCGATAGCAGGCAGTACAAAAACTTGGAATGTAATCCATCTCCATCAGCCAGCGCACGACTTCATCCAGCGTCCTGGTATCACTGACGTCAAACTGTTCAGATTTTGCGTCATCCGGCTCCGGCTCGCAGTAACCGCCAACGCTGGTACGGGAGCCTCCGCTGATCTGGGAGACGCCAAGGTGCAGAACCCGTTCTCTGCATTTCTGACTTTCTCGGGTGGAGATGATCATACCGGTGTAAGGAACGGCAATGCGGATACATGCCACGATCTTTGCAAAGGTATCATCATCAATACCGTTGTCAAATTCATCGGCATTGATATCGTCCGCATGACGAAGCCTCGGCACGCTGATCGTGTGCGGACCAACGCCGAAAGCAGCTTCCAGATGCTCTGCGTGCATCAGAAGTCCTGCAAATTCATAGCGGTATTTGTCCAGTCCGAATAAAACTCCGATTCCCACATCATCAACACCGCCTTCCATGGCGCGGTCCATTGCTTCGGTATGATAATTGTAGTCATGTTTCGGTCCGGTCGGATGGAGGGTCAGATAACTCTCCTTGTGATACGTCTCCTGAAACAGGATATAGGTGCCGATCCCGGCTTCTTTGAGCAGACGATAATTGTCCACAGTGGTTGCTGCGATATTGATGTTCACTCGTCGGATGGCGCCGTTTTTGTGTTTGATGCTGTAAATGGTGTTGATGCTGTCCAGATAGTACTCCATCGTGTTGCGTACGGGATCTTCTCCGGCTTCCAGCGCCAGACGTTTATGCCCCATATCCTGCAGTGCAATGACTTCTTTGCGGATTTCCTCCTGGGTCAGCTGTTTTCTTGCGATATGTTTGTTTTTCAGATGATACGGGCAGTATGTACAGCCGTTTACGCAGTAGTTGGACAGATAGAGCGGTGCGAACATGACGATCCGGTTCCCGTAGAAATCCTTTTTGATCTGCTCTGCCAGTTTGTAGATTTCCTGATTTTTTTCTTCCATCTGGCAGGCAAGAAGAACGGACGCTTCTCTGTGAGAAAGTCCTTTTCTCAGACGTGCTTTTGCAAGGATCGAATCAATGAGCGCTTCATTGGTTTTATTCTCATCTGCATAGGCAAGCGTTTCTAAAATTTCTTCGTGATTGATAAAATCATCTGCATGTTTTGAATATACATCATACATAAGTCATTCCTCCAATTGTAAAATAAGAAAAGAAAGTTGTTAAGGGGTGATGTTTAAAGAATCTCCCCGGTCAGTGATCACCTGATAGCCGATGGACTGCATACGCTGCTCCAGCTCTGCCCGGCATTCGGCTGCTTCTGCATCGGTACTGATCTTATTGTCATAGAGCAGATAATCGCCTCGTACCTGTTTGGGGGAGAGGTTTGGCATGACCACGTTGGCCCCGGATAAAATACCAAGTTCCCGTCCGTTGGGGGCAATGGTTCCAAGGGCAGTGGTTGCCGGGAGCAGTACTTTTGGAAGCATCAGGCGAATGAGTCCCAGAAGAAACAAGGTCAGCTCCAGAGTCCCCGCTTTTTGTTTTGCAAACGGGGTATCGTGATGGGGAATAAATGGTCCGATTCCCACCATTTGAGGATTTAACTCTTTGAGAAATAAAAGATCCTCTGCCAGATGTTCTGTTGTCTGCCCAGGAGAGCCTACCATAAAGCCGGTTCCCACCTGATAGCCGATTTCTTTCAGGTCCCAGAGACATTGCTGTCTGTGGGATGCCAATAGACGCGGCGGATGCAGCTGTTGGTAGTGGTCTGCATTGTGGGTCTCATGGCGCAGAAGGAAACGGTCAGCGCCTGCATCAAAAAGCTGCTGATATTCTGCCTTAGTTGCTTCTCCGATAGAAAGTGTGATGGCACAGTCCGGGTACATGGTGCGGATTGTGTGGACCAGGTCGGATAATCGATCCGTTGTATACCATGGATCTTCTCCGCCTTGCAGGACAAAGGTACGAAATCCAAGTTTGTACCCATCCGCACAGCAGGCGAGGATATCCTCTTTTGTCAGCCGATAGCGATGTGCATGTGTGTTGCCGCTGCGGATCCCGCAGTAATAACAATTATTTTTGCAGTAGTTGGTAAATTCAATCAGTCCACGGATGTAGACCGTATGCCCGTAGAACCGGATCCGTGCACGGCGTGATTTTTCAAAGAGATATGCGGCAAGTTCCGGTGTGCGTCCGTTCAGCAGCTGTATCCATTGGGAAGCGCTGAGGGTATGTTCCTGTTCCAGTTGGTCGATCAGGGAGCAGAGATATGGATCCATCAGGTTGACTCCTTTCTGAAAAAATGTTTTTATATTTTTTTATTATAGCACAGTTTTAAACATAGAGGTTTATTGTTTCAGTCTGAAATATTGACAGGGGTGATACGGTGTGATAAGTTGGACACAGAAATATCAGAAAGTGGTGATGAGATGTCCAAGGTAAGAAAACATTTTGTTTTTCATGGAAAGGTGCAGGGCGTAGGATTCCGCTACACTGCAAAATATCTTGCGTTGTCACTGGGACTTACCGGATGGGCGAGAAATGAGTGGGACGGCACTGTGACAATGGAAGTACAGGGACGGGAAACGCTGATCAACAAGCTTCTGGTGGGACTGAATCAGAATCAGTTTATCTCCATCGAGTGGATCGATACAAGAGAGATTCCACTGGAGGAAGAGAAGGCATTTACTGTGAAATGAAGGAAAGAAGAACTTGGTTTATAGAATGAACAGGAGGAGCATCATGAAATTAGGATTTATCGGAACAGGAAATATGGCAGGAGCCATCATGGGTGGTATTATCAGAAACGGAGTGCTGAAGCCGGAAGAAATCATCGGTTCGGATATTTTGGAAGCAGGGAGGGAAAAGGTACATTCTCTTTATGGAATCTGTGTGACAGATGACAACAGGGAGGCGGCAAAGGCAGAGATCGTGGTTCTTTCTGTAAAACCGCAGTATTATGAACAGACGATCGCACAGATCAGAGATGAGATCACGGATGAGCAGGTAATTGTCACCCTTGCTCCGGGAAAAACTCTGGAATGGCTGCAGGGGCAGTTTGGAAAAGATGTCAAGATCGTGCGCACCATGCCGAATACACCGGCAATGGTCGGTGCAGGGATGACGGCAGCGTGTGCAAATGCTCTGGTTACAAAAGAAGAGTTGGAAAAAGTGCTGACAATCCTGCGCTCTTTCGGAGAGGTAGAAGTCGTATCAGAGCATCTGATCGATGCAGTTGTGTCTGCAAGCGGAAGTTCTCCGGCATATGTATTTATGATGATCGAAGCAATGGCAGATGCGGCAGTGGCAGATGGAATGCCAAGACCTCAGGCGTATAAGTTTGCCGCTCAGGCAGTGATGGGAAGCGCCAAGATGGTCCTGGAGACCGGAAAACATCCGGGTGAACTCAAAGACATGGTATGTTCTCCTGCGGGAACAACGATCGAAGCAGTGCAGGTACTGGAAGAGCGCGGTTTTCGAAGTGCTATTATCGAGGCAATGCGTGTGTGTGCGGAAAAATCCAGAAATATGTAGAGTAAAGTGACAGGCATGAGGGGGAAACGGCGATGGAGATTCATGGAATTCAGAAAATGACACTGTTAGATTATCCGGAAAAAGTGGCGTGTACGATTTTTACGGCGAGATGTAATTTCCGCTGTCCGTTCTGTCATAATGCTTCTCTGGTGACACACGTAGATGCGGCGGCAGCAATTTCCGAGGAGGAAGTGTTTTCATTCCTTGCGAAACGGCAGGGGATTCTGGATGGTGTGTGCATTACCGGAGGAGAGCCTCTGCTTCAGCCGGATATCGAAGAGTTTATCCGGAAAGTGAAAGAGCTCGGTTATCAGGTCAAGCTGGATACCAACGGCAGTAATGTATTGCGTCTGAGACGGCTGGTGGAACAGGGGCTTGTGGACTATGTAGCAATGGATATCAAAAATGCTCCGGATAAGTATGGTATGACCATTGGAATTGAAGAATATGATATGTCCAATATTTTTCAGAGTGTGGATTTTCTGATGTCAGGGGATGTTCCCTATGAATTTCGCACCACGGTCGTGCGGCAGTTCCATAAGCGGGAAGATTTTGCTGCTATCGGGCGATGGATCAAGGGGGCAAAACAATATTATCTGCAGAGCTTTGTAGATTCCGGAGATTTGATTTGCCCCGGAATGAAGGGGTATACAAAAGAGATTATGGAACAGGCACTGGGGATTGTACAGAGAAATATTCCGAATGCGAAGTTAAGGGGTGTGTAGGTTAAAAGTTATCTCAACAACAATTGTTAGAAAAGCCTGAAAATTCAAGAAAATAGACGGTTTCATACAGGGAGGATGTGGCTCAAAACGGGTCATACCCTCCCTGTATTTTATTGTTCATGTATAAAAGAGCAAAATCATGTAATAATCAGCCACTGTTTCTTAGTATAATTTCCTCAAAAAGTGTTACGTTTCTATTTTTTTTATTATTTTAGAAAATTCCATATTTTTCTATAATACAGATATCAAGAACAGAGACGAACAAAAAGGGAGGAAACGATAATGAAGAAAAAGAGAATGCTGGCACTTCTTTTGACAGTAGCAATGGCAGGAACGATGCTTGCAGGATGCGGCAGATCCGATGGCAAGGAAGATGAAAAAGGAAAAAATCAGGCAAAGAGTGAAGGGAAGGTGTACTATCTGAACTTCAAGCCGGAGCAGGCAGATGACTGGGTAAAACTTGCAGAGACTTACACAGATGAGACTGGTGTTCAGGTGGATGTGCAGACAGCTGCTTCCGGGACGTATGAATCCCAGCTGAAATCTGAGATGGCAAAAGAAGAGGCGCCGACCCTGTTTCAGGTCAATGGTCCTGTCGGTCTGGCATCCTGGAAAGATTACTGTTATGACCTGTCAGACAGTCAGATTTACAAGGATATTTCCAGTGACGCTTATGTGTTAAAAGAAGGAGATGAAGTCAAAGGAATTGCGTATGTAGTAGAAACATACGGAATTATTTATAACAAAGCGATCCTGAATCAATACTTTGAACTTTCAGATGCTGCTGTAAAATCTGTGGATGAGATCAATAATTTTGAAACGCTGAAAAAAGTTGCGGACGGAATCCAGAAACACAAAGATGAATTGGGGGTGAAAGGTGCATTTACATCCGCAGGTATGGATTCTTCTTCTGACTGGAGATTTAAGACACATCTGGCAAATCTTCCAATCTATTATGAATATAAAGATGAGGGCATTACATCCACAGATGCGATTAAAGGAACCTATCTGGAAAACTATAAAAACATATGGGATTTATATATTACAGATTCTACCTGTGAACCGTCTATGATCTCCTCTAAGACGGCAGAGGACGCAAGCTCCGAATTTGCACTTGGAGAGGCTGTATTTTATCAGAATGGGACCTGGGCATACAACGACATCAAGGATATGGAAGTTGCCGATGAGGACATGGGAATGCTTCCAATCTACATCGGTGCCAAAGGAGAAGAAGAGCAGGGACTTTGCACGGGATCTGAGAACTACTGGTGTGTGAATAAGAATGCTTCAGAAGAAGATATTCAGGCAACTCTGGATTTCCTGCAGTGGGTTGTGGAAAGTGATGAGGGACGCGATATGCTTGCAAATACGATGGGATTTGTGACACCGTTCACCACATTTGAAGACTATCTGCCGTCAAATCCTCTGGTGCAGGCAAATGAGGAATATAACAAGGCAGGCAAGACACCTGTAAGCTGGAACTTTACGACAATGCCTTCTGAAAACTGGAAAAACAATGTAGGCTCTGCACTTCTTGAATATGCACAGGGAACTGGAAAATGGGATGCAGTGGAAACTGCATTTGTAGATGGATGGGCAACTGAGTATCAGGCAGCGCATGCGGAATAAAAACATAGATTTGAGGCGGACGGCAAACCGTCCGCCTTTTCCATCAAGAGGAAGGAGAGAGGGACATGCAAAAAGCAATAAAACGATATTTCCCTGTTTTTGTACTGCCCACGATGATCGCATTTACCATTGGGTTTATCGCACCGTTTTTACTGGGTATTTATCTTTCGTTCTGTAAATTTACAACCGTGACAGACGCCAGATTTATCGGGCTTGAGAATTATGGAAAGGTATTTCAGGATCCTACATTTTTACACTCTCTGTGGTATACCGTGTTGTTTACAGTACTGTCCATGTTATTGATCAATGTACTGGCATTTGCGGTGGCGATGGTATTAACAAAACCAGTGCGCGGGAAAAATATTTTCCGGACTGTATTTTTTATGCCGAATTTGATCGGTGGAATTATTCTGGGATATATCTGGCAGCTTCTGTTAAACGGAGTGCTTGCACATTGGGGAAAAACACTTACATATTCCGGGACCTATGGGTTGATGGGAATGATCATTCTGGTGTGCTGGCAACAGATTGGATATATGATGATCATCTACATTTCCGGCATTCAGAATATTCCCGGAGAGCTGATCGAAGCGGCGAAGATTGATGGAGCCAACTCCCGGCAGGTACTTCGCAAGGTCATTATTCCGATGGTAATGCCGTCGATCACGATTTGTACATTTTTAACGTTAACAAACGGGTTCAAGTTATTTGACCAGAACCTGGCGCTGACCAATGGTGCACCTTCGAAAATGTCAGAACTTCTGGCGCTCAATATCTTCAATACGTTCTATGGAAGAGCCGGTTATGAAGGTGTTGGTCAGGCGAAGGCAGTGATCTTCTTTCTGATCGTTGGTCTGGTTGCCGTGATTCAGAATCGCATGACAAGATCAAAGGAGGTGCAGCAGTAGTGAACAAAAAATTAAAACATGGCTGGCTGGTTACGCTGATCTTCTCTGTTATCAGCCTGCTGTACTTATATCCGATCATTCTTGTTGTGATCAACTCATTCAAGAAAAAAGCATACATCAGCCGGGTGCCATTTGATCTGCCAAAAGACAATATGTTTGTAGGATTGGAAAATTATATCCGCGGAATCGAGCAGACAAAGTTTTTTGAGGCATTTGGTTGGAGTCTGTTTATCACCGTGGGCGGAGTTGCAGTCATTATCCTGTGCTGTTCCATGTGTGCATGGTTTATCAGCCGGGTGAATACATGGTGGACAAAACTGATCTATATGCTTTGTCTGTTTGCCATGGTTGTGCCGTTTCAGATGGAAATGTACACTTTGTCCAAGATTGCAAATATGCTCAGACTCAATACTCCATGGGGGCTGATCTTCATCTATCTGGGGTTTGGTGCCGGGCTGGCGGTATTTATGTTTACCGGATTTATGAAGTCCATTCCACTGGAGATCGAAGAGGCGGCAATGATTGATGGATGTACTCCGATCCAGACTTTTTTCAAGGTGGTCCTGCCAATCTCAAAACCGACTTGCATTACGGTAATGATTCTGCAGGCAATGTGGATCTGGAATGATTATCTGCTTCCGTCTCTGGTGCTGGATACGAAGAAATACCGGACGATTCCGATCGCAGTACAGTATTTAAAAGGTGGATATGGATCTGTGGATATGGGAGCCATGATGGGAGCGCTGGTACTTTCTATCATCCCGATTGTAATCTTTTATCTGTGCTGCCAAAAACATATTATAGAAGGTGTCGTGGCAGGAGCTGTGAAGGGATAAGGCTTGTAAGAAAAAAGGGAATGGATTAAAATAAAGAGGACAGATCAATAAAAAATCTGCCATGCAGCCAACAGAGGGGCATGGCGGATTTTTTGGCATGTATCAGAGGAGGGACGGACATGATCACGATATTGATTGCAGATGACGAAAAACTGGAGAGAAACGGGATCAAGTTTCTGCTGAAACGAGAGCAGGAAGAACTGGAGATTTTAGAGGCAATAAACGGGAAAGATGCAGCGGGGATTTTGCAGAAAAAACAGGTGGATATTTTGTTTTCGGATATCAAAATGCCTTATATGACAGGGCTCGAACTGGCGAAAGCTGCACGGGAGTTGCAGCCGGAGATCGAGATAGTGATTTTTAGTGGATACAATGATTTTTCTTATGCGAAGGAGGCGCTGCATTACGGAGTAGTCGATTATGTGCTAAAGCCGGTAGATCCGGGAGAGTTTCATAAGACGTATTGTTCTGTGAGAGATCATATTCTGGAGAAGAATACGCAGAAAGGAGAAATTGCAAGGCAGCAGGATGATCTGGGAAAATATTTTCTGCAGAATTTTTTGTATGACGGCAAAGAAGAAAACGGGACAAAAGCTGCGGAGCTTTTATGTCAGGATGGAGGGCAGTATACTCATATGATCCTGGCAGGCGGCGAGAACTGCTTTTTTGAAGTGGATGAAGAAAAGCTTTTGGGTCAGCTCAGAGAGCACATGTCCCGTCAGTTCCTTTATCTGAATGTGGCAGCAAATGAGTCCTTATTTCTGTTTCAGGAAAGATATGCAGATTATGAGACAGTGGCAAAAGAGTTATATCAGTTTTTTAAGAATAAGTACGATGAGGAGTGCTATTTGGCAGTAAGTGAAGAAATTACAGACTGGCAGGAACTTCCTGAAGTATTTTCCGGTTTAGAGGAGGTACTGGCAGAAAAATTTTATCAGCCCAGGCAGAAGATTTTCTTTGCAGGGGAAGTGCAGGAGACCAGAGAAATGGATGAGGCAGAAGAATCTCAGGTCCTGAATAATATCAAAGAGGACATTCAATATAAAGACAGTATCCATCTACGGCAGGATTTTCAGAAGCTGGAGAGAAAATATAGAGAAAGTATGAAATTTTCAGAGATGTATGTGAAATTTGTATTTTCTAATATTGTCAAAGATATTTATGAGGAGATCAATCCAGGAGATGTGAAAGCATTGTCAAAAATGATCGACAGGCTGTACCGCTGCAGGAAAATTGAAGATGTACTGGCAATTACAGAACAGGTAGTCTGTGAACTGGAGAAATTTGTACAGGAGCAGAACAAGGGATTTCGGAATGAAGTTATGAAAGTGAAACAGTACATTCACCATCATTATGCAGAAAATCTCAATGTAGAGAATCTGGCAAGGCAAGTCTATCTCTCCCCGGGATATTTAAGTGTTGTATTCAAGGAGGAGACCGGAGTCAATCTGAACCGTTATGTCCGGGATATCCGGATGAAGAAATCCAGGGAGCTTCTGGAAAATACTAGTATGAAGATCTCGCAGATCGCAAAAGAGGTTGGATTTTCCAATAATTCTTATTTCTGCAGGAGCTTCCGGGAGTATTTTGGCAGCACACCGGAGTCTTGCAGGAAAGGGAGTATGAGTGATGAAGAAGCTTCTTTATCGGTTTCATAATTTTAAATATCGATATAAGCTGATGATCCTGATTTTGATCGCTGGGATCATTCCGACATTGATCGTGACATGCTATATGCAGATGGGAATGATGAACACGCTCAAGGAGCGGGAAATGGAAAATATGCAGGAGTCTTTAAAACAGGCAGTCGATGCAATAGACGATCAGGCGCAGATTTATGAAAATCTGATTGATTATCTGTCTTATTCGGGAGACCTCAGGAAAGTGCTGAAAATGGAACGTGCATCAGATTTTAATACATATCTGAAGTATACTCAGGTGGCAGATCCGTTGTTGAATATGCCGCAGGTGTATCACAAAGAAATTAAAGGGATCACGCTGTATGCGGATAATATTCAGGTTGCCCATGGAAGTACACTGGCTCCTTTGTCGGAGATTCAGGGAGAAAGCTGGTATCCCAGAAACAACAGAAGTCTGATTCGCTGGTATGTACAGACTGGAAGTCAGAATAAAGTGATTGTAGCCCGAAAGTTTTATGACGGGAGCAGTGAGATAAATGCTGTGCTGAAGATCACACTGGATTATAATAAATTGTTCGAACCGTTTGAAAAAATCATGGAATCTGATTTTGCCGGAATTGTCTGGGATGAAAACGGCAATGTCGTGTATTCCTGCAATAAAATTCCCGCTAAATATGAGACCGGGAAGGTGGATACAATTTCGGAAGTACAGAAAAGTTTTTCCAGTGTGACAAAGGAGATGGAAGGGAATCAGTGGAAATTCTGTTATTTTTGTCCTACGGATACGATTATGGAATCGGCAAGATATTTGATGTTGAAAAATCTGCCGCTTCTGACAGCCTGTATTCTGCTGATAGGAATCTTAAGCTATTTCTTTTCCAGACGTCTGGTCTGTAAGCTGGAACAGCTGACGGAAAATATGAATCAGATCCACAGTGGAATCCGGGAAGTGACCGTACAAAGTGATTCCAAAGATGAGATTGGTGTGCTCATTCGTACTTTCCGGCGTATGATGGATGAGATCAATAAACTGATCTCAGAAGTATATGAAGCGAAAATTGTGTTACAAAGGACAGAGATGAGGGCATTGCAGGCGCAGATCAATCCCCATTTCCTGTACAATTCACTCTCAATTATCAACTGGAAGGCAATCGAAGCAGATGAACAGGAGATCAGTAAGGTGACACTGGCATTGTCTACCTATTATCGGACCAGTCTGAACCGGGGGGAGACAATGACGACAGTAGTAAGCGAGATGGAGAATATCCGTGCATACCTGAAAATCCAGCTGATTATGCACGATAATAGTTTCCGGGTGGAGGAAGTTTATGATAATACAATGGGAAGTTGTGAGATTCCGAAACTCATTTTGCAGCCATTGGTGGAAAATGCGATTGATCACGGGCTGGATGTGTCGGAAAAGATCGAAAAAGTATTGCGGATAAAGGTTGTGCATGATGAGCTGTTTTTATATTTTATGGTGGAAGATAACGGAAACGGAATGACAGAGGAAAAAGCGAGTCAAATCGTGACATATCGATCCAAAGGGTATGGTGTGCGCAATGTCAATGAACGGATCGTGCTTCTCTATGGAGAAGAAAATAAAATCCGGGTGGAGAGTAAAGAAGGAGAAGGAACCAGAGTATGCATACGGATTCCAAAGAAGAAGGAGAACGGACATGAGAAACAGGAAACAAAAAATTAAATACATACTGCTGTTATGTGTGTTCTCGATGTTCCTGATCGCTTCCTGCAAAAGATCGGAAACCGGTAAGACGGTGGAATCGAAAGAAGTGATAAACGCACAGTGGGAAAATGCAGCACACACACCGTATGGGAAATATCCCGAGCTTGTTACTTATACACTGGGGAAAATCGTTGGATCTAATAATGCAAACCTGCCTGTGAAGGCGACTTATGAGGATAATGCCTACACACGATACTTGAAAGAACGGTTGAATATTCAAAACGAAGATGTTCTGGAAGGGGAAAATTCCGATTCTTATGAGGAGGCCGTTCAGATTTTGATGGAAGATCAGCAGCTGCCGGATCTGTTGGTGGTAAAAGGCAGGGAGACAGTCAAAGAACTGGTCAGGCGTGGGATGGTCGAAGATCTTACCACAGTATATGAAGAATGTACCACAGAAAGGATCAAGGAAATGTATCAAAGCTACGGAGAAGCACTTCTGGAATCGGCTACATTTGACGGCAGACTCTACGCACTTCCGGATGCAGAGGTAGATCATGGAGCTTCTCTTTTGTGGCTGCGCAAGGACTGGATGGAACGGTTGGGACTTTCCGATCCTGTAACGCTGGAGGAAGGGATGGAGATTATCCGGCAGTTTGTGAAAGCTGATATGGCAGGAAATCAAGAGACGGTGGGGTTGGCAGGAAGTACGGATCTGGTTTCTGAAAACAGCGGAACCTATGGGCTGGATGCTGTTTTTGACCAGTATCATGCAAAACCGAGCCAGTGGATTTTGAACGATCAGGGGAATGTGGTGTATGGTTCTGTGACAGAAGAGACAAAACAGGCGCTGATCTATCTGCATCAGCTTTATGTAGAAGGAATTCTGGACTCCAACTTTCTGTTGCGGCAGCAGGAAAATCTGGATACACTTCTTAAAGAAGGAAAGTGTGGGGCTATTTTCGGATACTGGTGGGCACCGAACAATCCACTGAGTTTATCTTATAGTGCGGACAGAACTGCAAAATGGCAGCCGTATCTGCTGACTGGAAATGCAGCGACCAGGACACGTACATTTCAATCCTATGAAGACTGTCTGTATGTGGTGGTAAGAAAGGGATATGAGCATCCGGAGATCGTGGGGAAATATGTGAGTACACTGTTTGATTATGGTCGTTTTGAAGATCAGAAGCAGTCCGATGAAATCAATGAATATTTTTCTTTGAATGTGGATCCGACAGCAAGACCGTTGAATATCAATGTAGACTACTGGGATGCGATCTACAGAGTGCAGCAAAATATACAGGATGTTCTGGATGGAAAAACGCAGCAGAGCAAATTGAACGGATTAGAAGCTGCTTATTATAAAATCTGTAAGTCATTCCTTACAGGAGATGTGACCACGTCGAATGCATGGGCAGCATACACTTCCCGGATACAGGCAACGGGACTTTTGACGAAAGAGAATCTGGATGAAAATCAACCGCCTCTTTCGTTAGGCAGTCAGAAAATCAAAATCCCGGAAGAATTGCTGGAAGAAGAGAAGAATACATTTCTGCAGATCATAGTGGGAGAAAAGCCGCCTGAATATTTTGATACGTTCGTAAAGAAGTGGTATGAAAACGGCGGAAAAGCGCTCACACAGCAGGCGGATGACTCTTATAAAGAAACGATGAAATAGTTATAAACGCCAATATCTAGTTTTTGAAGGAAAACCTGCATACTAGATGTTGGTGTTTTTCATTGACATTCAAAAATGTGGGTGATACACTAAATACAGCGTTTAGCTGCAGAAAGGAGAGGTACGAAACATGTATCAAGTCACAAAAAGGGACGGGGAAATAACAGAATTTAATCTGACCAAGATCAGCGAGGCGATACGAAAAGCGTTTGAAGCCAGAGAAAAAGAGTATAATCAGGATATTATTGATCTGTTGGCACTGAAAGTGACTGCAGATTTTGAACCGAAGATAAAAGAACATAAAATTGCAGTGGAGGACATTCAGGACAGTGTAGAGTCTGTTCTGATCAAAGCAGGATACGCAGATGTTGCGAAGGGATATATCCTGTACCGCAAGCAGAGAGAAAAAATCCGAAATCTGAATTCTACACTTTTGGATTACAAAGAGATCGTAGACAGTTATGTGAAGGTGACAGACTGGCGTGTCAAGGAGAATTCTACCGTGACATATTCTGTCGGAGGTCTGATCTTAAGCAACTCCGGTGCGATCACAGCCAATTACTGGCTGTCAGAAATTTACGATGAGGAGATTGGAAAAGCACACAAGAATGCGGATATTCATATCCACGATCTTTCTATGCTGACCGGATATTGTGCAGGCTGGTCTTTAAAACAGCTGATACAGGAAGGTCTGGGAGGTGTGACGGGCAGGATCACATCTGCTCCGGCGAAGCATTTGAGTGTTCTTTGCAATCAGATGGTGAATTTTCTGGGAATCATGCAGAATGAGTGGGCAGGAGCACAGGCGTTTTCATCGTTTGATACCTACCTTGCACCATTTGTAAAAGCAGACCATCTGACATATCGGGAAGTGAAAAAATGCATCGAATCTTTCATTTTCGGGGTGAACATTCCGTCCAGATGGGGAACACAGGCGCCGTTTTCGAATATCACACTGGACTGGACTGTTCCAAATGACCTCGCCAATCTGCCGGCGATCGTGGGCGGGAAAGAACAGGACTTTACATATGGTGATTGTAAAGAAGAGATGGATATGATCAACCGGGCATTTATTGAGACGATGATCGAGGGAGATGCACAGGGAAGAGGATTCCAGTATCCGATCCCGACGTATTCCATCACGAAAGATTTCGACTGGTCGGATACGGAGAACAACCGTCTGTTATTTGAGATGACCGCAAAATACGGAACACCGTATTTTTCCAATTATATCAACAGTGATATGGAGCCAAGCGACGTGCGCAGTATGTGCTGCCGTCTGCGTCTGGATCTGCGGGAACTGCGCAAGAAATCCGGTGGATTTTTCGGAAGCGGAGAGAGCACAGGTTCCGTTGGTGTTGTGACGATCAATATGCCGAGAATTGCATATTTATCGAAAAATGAGGAAGAATTTTACGAGAGACTTGATAAAATGATGGATATTGCCGCAAGATCACTTCATATCAAACGAGTGGTGATTTCCAGGCTTCTGGATGAAGGGCTGTATCCGTATACAAAGAGATACCTGGGAAGTTTTGATAACCATTTCTCTACAATCGGGCTCATCGGAATGAATGAGGCAGGACTGAATGCAAAATGGATCCGTAAAGATCTGACGCATCCGGAAACGCAGAAGTTTACAAAAGATGTTCTGAATCACATGAGAGAGCGGCTGTCCGACTATCAGGAAGAATATGGTGATCTGTATAACCTGGAGGCAACTCCGGCAGAATCTACCACATACCGCCTGGCAAAACATGATGTGGAGCAGTTCCCGGATATCATCACAGCAGCAGAGGACTGTGGAACACCATATTACACAAACAGCTCTCATCTGCCGGTTGGCTATACGGAGGATGTATTTGCCGCACTGGATATTCAGGATGAGCTGCAGACGCTGTATACATCAGGAACGGTATTCCATACATTCCTGGGAGAAAAACTTCCGGACTGGAAGTCAGCGGCAGCTCTGGTCAGAAAAATCGCAGAGAATTATAAGCTGCCGTATTATACAATGTCTCCAACATATTCTATCTGTAAGAATCATGGATACATTTCCGGAGAGCAGTATACTTGTCCGATCTGTGGAGAAGAAACAGAGGTATACAGCAGAATTACCGGTTATTATCGTCCGGTCAAGAACTGGAATGATGGAAAACTGCAGGAATTTAAGGAACGAAAAGTGTATGATGTAGAACACTCTCACGTGAAGCAGGAGAATTTCAGGGAGACAGAACAGGAAGAAGAACAGCGTATTTTCGAAGAGGTGAATACAGAGGAAGGAAAAGTACTTCTTTTTACAACGAAGACCTGTCCGAACTGTAAGCTTGCAAAAGATTCCCTGGAAAAAGCCAATATTTCTTATGAAGTAGTTGATGCGGGAGAAAATGAAGAACTGGTTAGAAAATATGGCGTCATGCAGGCGCCGACACTGATCGTGATCAAAGAAGAAGGTGTACAGAAACTTGCAAATGCGTCCAATATCCGGGCATTTGCAGAAAAACGATAGAAAAATAGAAAACGGAGGAACTCGATATGTATGATATTGGAATTATCGGAGGGGGGACAGCAGGTCTGACAGCAGCTATCTATGGACAGCGTGCAGGAAAACGGACTCTGGTGATCGAAGGACTGAATTTTGGAGGACAGATTGTAAATTCACCGAAAGTAGAGAATTATCCGGGATTGGAGAGTATCAGCGGAAGTCAGTATTCTATGAATCTGCTGAATCAGGCGATGAAGCTGGGAGCAGAGACTGCTTCCGAGCGTGTAAAAGAAGTACGTGAGGAAGACGGGATCAAAATCATCGTGACAGACCAGAAAGAATATCCATGTAAAACAGTCGTGATTGCAACAGGAGTATCTCACAGACATCTGGGGATCCCACAGGAGGAAGCACTGGCAGGATCCGGAGTTTCTTACTGTGCAACCTGTGACGGTGCATTTTTCCGCGGGAAAGATGTAGCGGTGATCGGTGGAGGAAATACGGCTCTGCAGGATGCAGAGTTTCTTTCCAACTACTGCAATAAAGTTTATGTTGTACATCGCCGGGACGAATTCCGTGGAGAGAGTAATCTGGTAGACGTATTGAAAGAAAAAGACAATGTAGAATTTGTTTTGGATTCCATTGTCAAAGATATTGAAGGAAAATTCATGGTAGAAAGATTGTTCCTGCGTAATAAAAAGACCGGGCAGGATTTCCACATTCCGGTATCGGGAGTATTTGTGGCGATCGGACAGATTCCGCAGAATGAAATCTTTGACGGTCTGGTACGCCTGGATGAAAATGGATTTATTCTGGCATCTGAGGACTGTATGACATCTCATCCGGGAATCTTTGCAGCCGGGGACTGCCGGACCAAAGAAGTGCGCCAGCTGACAACAGCGGCGGCAGACGGAAGTGTGGCGGCATTGGCGGCTTGTAAGTATCTGTCAATGAATTTTTAAGGTGATTAAGAAAATCAAAAAAATGAAATAGGAGGACAGCCTGTCTTGTGTACATATTGAGAAGAATGTGGATATGGGACAGGCTGTTTTGGTGAAAATATACTTGAAAAAAGAAATTTAAGTAGTATAATGAAAACACATCAAATTCTCAGACGTTGTCTGTGTGACAATTCAAATGTCTGGAACATCGTTTCTAAACGGTTCAAATTCAAAGGCAGTTTCGCCGAATATTCAATTTTGATGAAAAAAGAAAAGAAGAAGGAGGAGTGCAGTATGGGAAAAGGAAATGCTGCAGTAAAGCAATGGCTTGGAAATCCCAGGCGGTTTGCAGATTTGTTTAACGGGATTGTATTTCAGGGAAAGCAAGTGATATTGCCGGAGGATTTGCATCCGGCAACGGGAGAGACCGATATTCTTGTATCTGATAAAAATGAAAAAGCAAAGGAGGTTCAACGATATCGGGATATCATTATGCGATGGGAGCAGGGGGCATATCTGGTACTGTTGGCGTGTGAAAATCAAGAGAATGTACATTATGCCATGACTGTGAGAAATATGTTGTATGACAGCCTGTCTTATGTTGAGCAGATTCGACAGTCCTGGAAGTGTCTGGAAGCGGCAGAAAAACAAAAAGTCGCGGAAGCTGAATTTTTGTCGCGGTTTCGGAAGGAAGACAGGTTGGTTCCGGTGATCACTCTGGTGTTTTATTATCACCCGGACGTTTGGGATGGAAGTCAGGATCTTTATGGGATTTTAAGATGGAGTGAGGATGAGGATAAGAACGAGATTCTGAAAAAATATATATCCAACTATCGGATCAATTTGATCGATGCGGGAAATGTAAAGGAATTGGAGCGTTTTCATACGGATTTACAGGAGATTTTCGGAATGTTACAATGTAGGCAGGATAAAGAAAAATTGCTGCATTACGTAAAAAGTAAAGAACAATACTTTCGGCATGTGGATGAAGAGACTTATCAGGTACTTCGAGAATTTCTGCATTCTGAAACAATATTAAAACAAGCATTTGAAAAAGAAAAGAGAGAGGAGCAGGTGGATATGTGTAAAGCATTAGAAGATTTGTATCAGGATGGAATTGAACAGGGAGCTGTGGAGGCATATCAGGAGGTAGGATTTTCGAAAGAAGAGATCATAGAACGGGTTCAGAAGAAATTTTCCTGTGCGGTGGAAAAGGCTGAGGAGATTGTAGAGAAATATTGGAAGGAATAAAACACGGCTGTTTTGTGAAGGGGTCAGGCAAAAACTGACCCCTCTATATCTTAGGCGAATTATGAAAAATGCAGAGCATCTTTTCATCCGGATCGATCAGGACACAGGTGATCGTCTGCTCAGAAGGGATCACAATTGCATAAAGTCCTTTGTAAAGGTGATAAATTTTTCGGTGCTGCTGTTCAGATATCTGCCTTTTTGCCATACGAGTCCGATTTCCTGTGTGATTGTCGGCGTGATAGGGATCCCCTTGATTCCGTGCATATTTTTGAGGAGCGAGGAGTAGAGGATAGCTCCGCCCAGATTTTTCTGGACAAAAGCCTGAATGGTGTAAAGCTGGCTGGCATTTAAGATTACATGAGGTTTTACTTTGATCGAGTCAAAAATTGAGAGCAGAGCCTGATTTTGAACAGAATCTGTATTGTACATGATCAATGGTTCATCTTTTAACATTTCGATCGATACACTTTTTTCTTTTACCAGTGGATGATCCCTGGAAACACAGAATACAAGCTGGTCAGAAAGAAGCTGACAGGAATTCAGTTTGTTGGTTTCATAAAAGTTGAGATTGACAAGTGCCAGATCCAGAGTATCTTCGAGTACCAGATTTGCCGCACGGACAGATCCGTATTCAAAAAGTTCGACTGGAGTATCAGGATATTTTTTGTAAAAGCCGGTCAGCATATCCGGGAAAAAGACAGTGCTCAAAAGCGGCGGAATACCGATGCGAATCGGTGCAACCTGCTTTCCGAGATCGTAAAGCTTTGAAGTTGTCTCATGAATATTGTCCAGAAGTACACTGGCTTTCTGATAAAATGCTTCTCCTTCTTTTGTCAGAACGATATGGTTCTTTGTCCGGCTGAACAGGCTGACGGAAAATTCTTTTTCCAGTTCTCTGATTGCGTTCGAAATCGCGGGCTGTGTGACATAGAGTTTCTGTGCAGCCTGTGTGATACTGTGGTAGCGACAGACGGCACAAAAGTATTCTAACTGAATGATCTTCATTGGCAGTTTCCCCATTTCTTTCTTGTTTTCTAAAATATCAAAGATTTTTTTCTTACTATGATTTTGTTCAAAATCATCAAAACAGCAGTCTTTGCTTCTCATAATTATACCATAATTTTTGTCGGAAATGCTTAAATATGCAGAGTATCATAATCTTTTTTTATAGCGGTATCATTTTAAGTAAATGTACAACTATCCATACAATTTCTATAATGAAACCATAGCAGACAGCGCTGTGATGTGAATAGAAAAATGGATTGGAGGAAAACAAATGAGTCCGTCAACAATAACACTTTTGTTTCTCCTGTTTGCGGTAGTTATGTTTGTTCTTGAAAAGATACCACTTGGGGTGACTTCAATGATCGTCTGTATTGGATTGACTGTTACAGGCGTGCTGGATGTGCAGACTGCATTTGCGGGATTTATTGACAGCAATGTGATTCTGTTTGTAGCAATGTTCATTGTAGGAGGAGCATTATTTGAAACCGGAATGGCAAACAAGATTGGAGGCATTGTAACCCGGTTTGCCAAAACAGAACGTATGCTGATCGTTGCGATTATGGTGATCGTAGGTTTGATGAGCGGGGTGCTTTCCAATACAGGCACTGCAGCAGTATTGATCCCGGTTGTTATCGGAATTGCAGCAAAATCAGGGTACAAAAGATCAAAATTACTGATGCCGCTTGTGTTTGCGGCAGCCATGGGAGGGAATCTTTCCCTGATCGGGGCACCAGGCAATATGATCGCACAGAGTGCTCTTGAAAAAATAAATTTGAAATTCGGTTTCTTCGAATATGCCATTGTAGGGATGCCGATCCTGATTGCAGGAATTTTATTTTATGCAACCATAGGATATAAACTACTTCCGGAATGTGATCCGAAAGAAGAGGAGACATTCGATACAAAAAAAGATTTTGATCAAGTGCCAAAATGGAAACAGTGGATGTCACTGATCATTCTGGTGCTGACTTTGCTGGCCATGATTTTTGAAGAGCAGATAGGGATTGATTTGTGTATTTCCGGAGGAATCGGAGCATTGCTGCTGATTCTGAGCGGAGTGATCTCTGAAAGAGATGCGTTAAAATCCATTGATCTGAAAACAATTTTCCTGTTTGGGGGTACCTTATCTCTTGCAGCGGCACTTCAGAAGACCGGAGCGGGAGAGATGATCGCAGAAAAAGTAATTGGCGCGCTTGGCGCGGATCCATCACCATATCTTTTGACACTGGTTGTATTTTTGCTGTGCTGTGTAATGACTAATTTTATGTCAAATACGGCAACCACAGCGTTGCTGGTTCCAATCTGCTTATCTATTGCACAGAGAATCGGAGCAGATCCGAGAGCAGTATTGATGGCATGTGTGATCGGAGGTTCCTGTGCTTATGTAACCCCGATCGGAATGCCGGCAAATACCATGGTTGTGGGAGTCGGCGGTTATCGCTTTATGGATTTTGTAAAAGCAGGATTTCCATTGATTATCATAGCAACGGTTGTGAGTATGATCATCCTTCCGATTGCATTTCCATTCTTTCCATAAAAGGATGATGATAATTGTGAAAATAAACAGCATCTGATTATAGATGTAAAAAATCAAAGGAGGCAGAAACATGAGTAAGAAAGAACAAGTAGAGCAGCTTACGGATTATATGGCAAATTTTGTGTCATATATCGCAAAAGTGCTGCCGGATGATATTATTGCAAAGTTGGATGAACTGGCAGAAAAAGAGGACAGTCCGCTTTCAAAAGTCATCTATGAGACAATGAAGAAAAATCAGGTACTGGCAAAAGAATTGAACAGACCAAGCTGTCAGGATACGGGTGTATTACAGTTCTGGGTAAAATGTGGAACGAATTTTCCGTTGATTGGGGAATTGGAGACACTTTTAAAAGAAGCTGTTATAAAATCGACAGTGGAAGCACCGCTTCGCCATAACAGCGTGGAAACATTTGACGAGTACAATACAGGCAAAAATGTCGGAAAAGGAACACCGACAGTATTCTGGGATATTGTACCAGACAGTGATCGGTGCGAGATTTATACTTACATGGCAGGCGGCGGATGCACACTTCCGGGGAAAGCCATGGTGCTGATGCCGGGAGAGGGATACGAAGGAGTTACAAAATTTGTAATGGATGTCATGACCTCTTATGGCCTGAATGCATGTCCTCCGCTTCTGGTCGGTGTGGGTGTGGCAACATCTGTTGAGACAGCAGCACTGCTTTCCAAAAAGGCATTGATGAGACCGCTGGGAAGCCATAATGAGAATGAGCGCGCGGCAGAGATGGAAACGCTGCTTGAAGACGGGATCAATGCAATCGGACTCGGACCGCAGGGAATGGGCGGCAAGTATTCCGTAATGGGGGTACATATTGAAAACACAGCCAGACATCCATCTACAATCGGTGTCGCCGTGAATGTTGGCTGCTGGTCTCACAGACGTGGACACATTATTTTTGATAAGGATCTCAATTACACGATCACAACACATTCGGGGGTGACTTTATAATGTTGGAAATCAAAGATGGAAAGAAAATTTTAACAACACCGATATCTGCTGAGGATCTGGCAGATATCCATATCGGAGATATTATTTATCTGAACGGAAGTATGACAACCTGTCGTGATGTGGCACACAGACGGCTTGTTGAGGGTGGCAGAGAGCTTCCCGTAAATGTAAAAGACGCTGCAATCTTTCATGCAGGACCGATCATCCGGCCTCTTGCGGATGACAAGTTTGAAATGGTATCTGTTGGTCCCACAACCAGTATGCGTATGGAGAAATTCGAAAAAGAATTTGTGGAACAGACCGGTGTGAAAGTGATCATCGGAAAAGGAGGCATGGGTCCAAACACAGAGTATGCATGTAAAAACTATAAGGCGATCCACTGTGTGTTCCCTGCCGGAAATGCAGTGGTAGCTGCCGCGGAAGTGGAAGAAATTGTAGATGCACAGTGGAGAGATCTGGGAATGCCGGAAACCTTATGGCATTGCCGCGTAAAAGAATTTGGACCTCTGATCGTATCGATCGATACAGACGGACGAAATTTGTTTGAAGAAAATAAAGTTGTTTTCAATGAAAGAAAAGAGAAAGCAATTCACGAAATCTGCAAACATGTAAGCTATATCAAATAGCACGAAAATCAAAATAAAACCAAAATATTGCCAAAATGATCATGCAGAGAACAGGCTCCCACTTTCTTTGTATGGTCATTTTTTTGTATCTTTTTCACAAACTCACAATTTCTTGCATTTTAAAAGATATTATTATAAAATAACTATATGTGTTTCCGTGGATGAGCAAGAAATGGAGTATTCTTAAATTTTATATCCAACGGAGCAGGATGATATCGGGGGAAAGAAACTATGAGTGAGAATTATAAACAGCGTTCGATCCTGGAGATTATGAATGACGTGCTCGGTACGATACGCGATTACTACGATTCAGAATATGTGTATTATATCGAGAGAGATGAAGAGGAGATTCTTACAATCTATGAGTGGTGTGCTGAATTTGTGCCGTGGCAGCGGGATAAGATCAAGATGCTTGATAAAGAGCAGTGGCCGCGGTGGATCCGACAGGATATCACGGATACGACAGAAGCAGACTACAGTGTTTCTCAGCCATTGGAAGACGGAATTACGGCAGTTCTTGCAGCGGTAGGGGTACACAGAGGCGGATGTGAGATTTCTTTTATGAGGTCTCTCCTTCCATATATTTCACAGTCTATTCTTTTGCAGAAGATGCAGAAGCAGCAGGAATATCTGAGTTATCATGATGATCTGACTGGTTTGATGAACAGAAACAGCTTTGTCAGATATATGTCGGACGTACAGAAAAAAGAGCACAAGTCACTGGGAGCAGTATCTGTGGACATCAATGGATTGAAGAACTTTAACCGGGAATTTGGACATGAATATGGGGATGAGGTTGTAATCCGTGTGGGTGAAGTGCTGGAGGAGCATTTCCGCAGCTCTCTGGTGTTCCGAATGACCGGAGATGAGTATCTGGTAGCGGTAGAGGATGCGACATATGATACATTTATCAAAAGTGTGAACGACGCTCATCATAAACTTGATAATATCAGTCTTGGACTGGTCTCTGTCGGTTATGCCTGGGAGAAAGTGGATATTGATGCAGAAAAGCTGATCGGCCGCGCAGAAGGTATGATGCGTGAAGAGAAGCAGAAGTATTATAAGAATTTGAAAAAAGGGCATCATGAGCCTATCATCAAACAGGATCTGCTCAGCGATATAGAGAATGGCAATTTTATTGTCTGTCTGGTTCCGAAAGTGGATGTCGATACGGAGGAAGTAGTCGGAGCAGAAGCAGTGGTGCGCTATCACCACAAAGATCTGGGTATTATGAATCCAGGAAAATATCTGACACTCCTGGAAGAGACCAAGCTGTCTCATTATCTGGATCTGTATGTGTTTGAAGTAGTATGTAAGACGCTGCGCAGATGGGAGACGGAAGATTTGCCGATGATCCCGATCGCTGTAAATTTTGCGGGAGCAACGCTCAGACAGATAGATGTAGCAGAAAAAATGACAGCTCTGATCGAGAAGTATCATGTGTCCTGTGAGTATCTGGAAGTAGAAGTTTCAGAGTCTTACAGTGATATGAATCAGGAGATGCTTGCAGAGACGAGTAATAAGATTCGAAAGAGCAATGTGCGGGTGATTTTGGACCACTTCGGAGCAAAAGAATCCACAGTAGCGATTCTGACGATCATGGAATTTGACGGATTGAAGATAGATAAAAGTATCGTGACCAATATTGTAGGCAACGGCCGAAGCCAGAGTGTGGCAAAAGCAGTAACAGATGCCTGCTGTCAGCTGGGAGTACCGGTTTCAGCAAGTGGTGTGGAGACAAGAGACCAGCTGAATGTATTGAAAGAACTTGGCTGCAGCTGTGTACAGGGAAGCCTGTTTAACAAGCCGATCACGATTGATACATTTGAAGTCCGTTACCTGAAAGGATAAGAGTATGATACGTACCTGGCTTGCAGATATCAGAGCACTGTATGAGGAGGAATGTTATCAGAAATATTTTGCAGCACTTCCTGCGTTTCGACAAGAGAAAGCAAGGAAGCTGTTGTTTCAGAAAGACAGGGCTCAGAGTGCAGGGGCATGGCTTTTATTGGAGGAGATCAGAAAGCGGTACAAAATTTCCGACCGGGCAGTTTACAATCTTTCGCATTCCGGGGATTATGTGCTGTGCTCGATCGACACTGATGCAAGAGAGGGCGTACAGCTTGGATGTGATATTGAGAAAGTCCAAAAGGCCAGAATGGAGTTAGCAAAACGTTTTTTTTGCCGCAGTGAATATGAAGATATTTTCAGATGTGATTCAAAAGAGGCAAGAGCGGAAAAGTTCTGCAGATACTGGGTACTAAAAGAAAGTTTCATGAAAGCGACCAGAAAGGGAATGGCACTGAAGATGTCATCGTTTGAGATACTGCTTTCGAATCCACCCAGGCTGATAAAAAAGCCGGAGGAGTTTGAAGAGACATATTATTATTGTGAGTACCCTCTGGAAGGATTTCCTTATCGAATCGCAGTCTGTTCGAACGATTCAGAGTTAGATTCTAGAATACAAATGGAGTTAAAAGAAATATGGCAAGAGTAAATCGAAAAGCGAAAAAAATACTGATCACAGGGATGATCCTTGGAGCGGCAGCAGGGATTTTGCTCACATTTCTGGCAGCAAACAGTAAGATGCATGACAAAAATGATGAGATCAAAACTGTCAAGGCAAAGTATGAAAAAGAAGCGAAATCTTTGAAGAAGCAGCTGAAGGAAGCAAAGAATGAGCAAAAAGAAGTAAATCTGCAGTCAAATGAATGGAATCTGCTCCTGGTGAACAGTTCTTATCCGCTTGCAGCAGACTATTCACCGGAATTGACGGCTGTAGATGATGAAGATCATAAAGTAGACTCCCGGATTGTAGAGTCTGTAAATAAAATGCTTCAGGATGCGAAAACAGCGGGGATGAATCTGAAGATCATTTCAGCATACCGTTCGTATGATGATCAGAAGAATGTGTTCAATGATACCATGCAGTCATGGCTCAGTCAGGGATATTCGTATTTAGATTCTTACGATGAGACGAAAAAGTCTGTGGCAGTTCCGGGAACAAGTGAACATGCAACGGGTCTTGCACTGGATATCACATCTGAGTCGAACCAGACACTGGATGAGACACAGGCACAGACGCAAGAGCAGCAGTGGCTGATGAAGAATTGTCAGAATTATGGATTTATTCTGCGTTATCCGAAGGATAAGACAGATATAACCCAGTATATTTATGAGCCGTGGCATTACCGCTATGTGGGAGAAGAGGCTGCAAAGGCGATCATGAAAAAAGGAATTACGCTGGAAGAATATCTGGCACAGATACAAAAATAAACAGGAAGAGTTTTTATTTCGCAAGCCGGGATAGAAACTCTTTTCTTTCTATAGCGGAAAAACAGTCTTTGCGATTGACGCATAAAATGGGATTTGCTACAATGAGAGAAGTTGGGTGACGGGAAATAAAAATATTTCCTGTCTGATGTAAAAATCCGAGAAGGAGGAAGAGCATGGAAGATCTTACATTTGGAGAACAGGTCAAGGTAGTATTGAGCCGAAAAGGCATGACCATAAAGGAACTTGCGGAGATTATAGAAGAAAAGACCGGAATGAAAATGTCCAGACAGAATCTGACGCAGAGACTGGGAAGAGACAATTTTCAGGAGCAGGATATGCGGATGATCGCGTCGATCTTAGACTGTCCGTTTCAGCTGAGTATTTTAGGCGGAGAATCTGCTGAACTGACGCCTGCGGATCTGCGTACCGTAGAAGAGATGCGCAGAAAAGAAGGAAAATTAGAGGATGGAGAGCCGACACTTGAAGAGATGCAGATAGAACTCCCGCTGGAAGAGTTAAAGCCACATGAGGAAGAAGAGAATCAGGAGCGTACCATCGAGGAGATCGCAAAGGATATTCCGATTTCTTCCGTGATGAAGCGGGCGGAAGAAGAGGATGCAAAACGAGAAGATCTGTCTGTGGGTGATATCAATCCATATACAGGTCATGAGTATCAGTCCAACAGTGTCAGAATGCATCCGAGCCGGATCGGATATGTTCAGGTATACGACAGAAGGACTCATAAGTGGAAAGATATGACAGAGTGGGCATTTCTTGGAGAGCAGGAGAGAAAGAAAGCGATGCTTGGAAGGGAGTATGTGCCGCCGGTTTATCTGGATTAAAAGGAGGCTGTCTATGGAGTGGAAGACCTTATTATCTGAAAAGCGGATGCGGGGATCCGGAAAGAAACAGCATGCGAAAAAATCGGATTTCCGCAGTGAGTTTGAAAAGGATTATCATCGGATCATAGGAAGTGCGTCATTTCGGAGACTGCAGGATAAGACGCAGGTATTTCCTCTGGATCAGAGTGATTTTGTACGGACAAGACTGACGCATTCTCTGGAAGTGTCTTCTCTTGCCAAGTCGCTGGGACAGAATATCGGTGAAGCAATCCTGGAGCGTGGAGCGGATCAAAAGTTTACCCGGAAGATGAAGGAGGATATTTCTCATATTCTGGAATGTGCCGGGCTGATCCATGATATCGGCAATCCGCCGTTCGGGCATTTCGGGGAGCTGGCGATCCGGGACTGGTTTTTGCGGAAGCTTCCCGAACTGCATTATAAGAGACAGACTCTGGATATGATATTGAGTCCGCAGATGAAAGAGGACTTCTATCATTTTGAGGGAAATGCACAGGCACTCCGACTGGTAACGAGACTTCATTATCTGGTGGATGAGTACGGGATGAATCTGACCTATGCACTGCTCAATACGATTATAAAATATCCGGTTTCGTCCACACAGGTCCATCCGGATTCCGGGAATATCAGAGAAAAGAAGATGGGATATTTTCTGGCAGATGAGAAGATATTTGAGGAGATCACGCAGGAGACGAAGACAGGGAACTGCCGTCATCCTCTGACCTATATTCTTGAGGCTGCGGATGATCTGGCTTATAAGACGGCAGATATCGAAGATGCATTTGTAAAAGGATTTCTGTCGTATCATGCGTTTAAAGAAGAACTCGTATGTCTGAATGAGCAATATCCCGATTCCGGGTTTGACGGAGTTTTAAAGCTGAAAGAACTGTATCAGAGAGGTCAGGAAAAGGGTGTTCAAAATCCGGAGGCTTATGCCATCAAGAACTGGATCATTCGCGCGCAGGGATTTCTGATCGACTGTGCGACAAAAGGATTTATGGACCACTATGAAGACATCATGGCAGGGACGTTTCAAAGAGACCTCTTTCGCGGTACCTTTGGAGAAAAGCTGATGGAATGTCTCGGCAATATCGCATACCGGTATGTATTCTCTTCCAGGGAGATTTACCGGATGGAAGTCAAAGAAGCAGTGATCCTGGACTTTTTGATGGACCGTATGATCCAGGCTGTGCTGTACTATGATACCGACAGGGAGTTAAATGCCATTGACAGCCGGGTATTGTCATTTATTTCAGATAACTATAAAAAGGCTTACAGTTATCAGGCAGAAGGAAAGAGCGAGGCAGAGAAGCTGTATCTCCGCCTGCTTCTGGTGACAGACTATGTCTGTGGGATGACAGACAGCTATGCAAAGCGCCTGTATCAGGATATGAACGGGATTATTTAAGACAGCGGCACCAGTAGCCGAAGTCTTTATCCGTGCTGCATTCGTCTTCGGAGAGCGTCAGTTTTTGATGGTATTCTCTCGTAAACTGAGGAAATCCGAATAACTCGGCAGCATGTGCTTCACGGGGAGAATAAATACCGGGAACACCAAGCCACTGGTGTTCGTCTTCTTCCAGTAAAAGAAGATGATGGTAGTTGTGGTATCCATGCAGCAGAAAGCTGTTGTTGGCAAGCCGCCAGAATGGTTTTTGCAGGGAGGAGAGATCCTCATAACAGAGTTTACGTACACGAGAAGGTGGTTCGCAAGGTTGTGGGGTTTCTTCTGGCGGTTCGCACATTTTTTCTTCTGCAAGGACAGATGAGGCTTCAGGTTCTGGAGCCGGTATAGATTCTGGTTTCGAGTTCGGCTCGGAAGTAGAGTCTGATTCCGATTGGGAATCAGGCTCCGGGCAGGGGTCGGGTTCCATCCAGTCAGTCAGAAGGTTTACAGAAAACGACTGGTTGCCTGTAGAAGCGGCGAAATACCTGCCATCTGCGGTTTTCAGAAGAAAACCATGGACCTCAGCTAATGTCAGATTCGGTGGAAAGTCAGCTTCTGAAAGTGTGACACGACAGGATACACACTGATTTTGTGTGGGAAGCTCTGCCACAGTTTTTTTCCGGGGTTTGTCTTTCTCGAAAAAGAACATGGACAGAGGAAGTTTTTCCTGTGATGCAGCAGGAATCTGCCGGATGGAGATCTGGAGATGACAGGACTGAAAAGTCTGCGTCAGTTTTAAAAAGCCTACATTTCGAATTTTTTTGTCCGCTTGATATTCATAGAAATAATAGATACCGGGTGTCATATAATACCTCAGGTCTTGTCTTTCTTCTAATGTATTCAATGTGTGGGAAAAAAGAACCGGATCAGGGCAGAGAGAAATTGGAAAGAGGAAACATTATGAATCAGGATGAAAAATATATGCGGGAAGCGATCCGTCAGGCAAAAAAAGCATACGCTCTGGAGGAGGTTCCCATTGGCTGTGTGATCGTGTATCAGGATAAGATCATTGGACGCGGATATAACAGAAGGACAGTGGATAAGAACACACTGGCTCACGCGGAGCTGCAGGCGATCCGCAAAGCAAGCAAAAAAATGGATGACTGGCGATTGGAAGACTGCACCATGTATGTGACACTGGAGCCGTGCCAGATGTGTTCCGGAGCGATCGTGCAGGCGCGGATCAAACGGGTGGTAGTCGGGTGTATGAATCCCAAGGCGGGCTGCGCGGGTTCGATCCTGAATCTTCTGGATATGAAAGAGTTCAATCATCAGGTGGAACTGACAACGGGAGTTCTGGAAGAACAGTGCAGTGGGATGATGAAACAGTTTTTTAAGGAACTGCGTCAGAAACAAAAAGATAAAAAAAAGAAGTCTGAATAACTCAAACTTCCTGTTTTTGCGGAAAATCATTCGTGCATTACGCTTCGAATGCATCACCCCATACGTTACCTCGGTAGTTAACTCAACCCAGGCACCCCTACGGCACCCGAGAGGTTCTGCTTAGTGCTGCTTCGTTCCCGACCTGACACGGTTCACAGATTCCCGTCGCGTAGGACCCAAATCTCAACGCCACTTTCCGAGGGCAGCTATGCAATGCTGCACCCTCTGCGTAATATCACCCCTGCTATAGCGGATTGCAGGTACAAGGTACCGCTAACACCCCGGCTGCACGGTTTTTAATTTTACATGGTTTTGATTCAAATGTCAACGGATATGGAGGTTTTTATGAAAGTTTTACTGACAGCGATCAATGCAAAGTATATACATTCCAATCTGGCGGTGTACAGTCTGCGCGCCTATGCGGGAAAATATGCACAGCAGACAGAGATTGCAGAATATACCATTAACCAGACGATGGATGATATTTTGTCTGATATTTACAGGAAAAAACCGGATATTCTATGTCTGTCCTGCTATTTATGGAATATTTTATATGTGGAGCAGCTGATCACAGAGATTCACAAAGTGCTGCCAAAGATGCAGATCTGGCTTGGCGGGCCGGAAGTGTCTTACAATGCAGTTTCTGTGATGGAGCAATATCCACAGGTGACAGGTGTCATGTGCGGGGAAGGAGAAGAGACCTTTCTGGAACTGATGGAATATTGGAATCAGGAGAGGGAAAGTCTGGATACGATCAAGGGTATCGTATACCGGGAGAATGGAACCTGCCGGCAGAACCCGCCGCGCCCGGTCATGGATCTGAGTAAAGTGCCGTTTGTGTATGATCACATTGAGGATTTTCAGAATAAGATCATTTATTATGAATCCAGTCGCGGATGTCCGTTTTCCTGCAGCTATTGTCTCTCCTCGATTGATAAATGTCTCCGTTTTCGGAATCTGGAACTGGTCAAAAAGGAGCTTCAGTTTTTCATTGATCACGAAGTGCCGCAAGTGAAGTTTGTAGACCGCACCTTCAATTGTAAGCACAGTCATTCCATGGCAATCTGGACATACTTAAAAGAGCATGACAGAGGAAAGACGAATTTCCATTTTGAGGTGGCAGCAGATCTGTTAAATGAAGAGGAGATGGAGCTGATCGCGTCCATGCGTCCGGGGCTGATCCAGCTGGAGATCGGAATCCAGTCCACCAATCCGGAGACGATCACGGAAATCCGCAGAAAGATGAACTTTGAAGAAGTAAAGCGGATTGTAAAAAGAGTGCAGGAAAAAGGAAACGTACATCAGCATCTCGACCTGATCGCCGGGTTGCCGTATGAAGATTATGAGCGTTTTGCACAGTCCTTCCGTGATGTCTATGCATTGCATCCGGAGCAGCTCCAGCTTGGATTCCTGAAGGTGTTAAAAGGTTCCTATATGCATGAAAAGACGGAAGATTATCAGCTTTTATATCAGGATCGGCCGCCGTTTGAAGTGCTTTCTACAAAGTGGCTCTCCTATGATGACGTGATCCGTCTCAAAGGTGTGGAAGAGATGGTGGAGGTCTATTACAACAGCGGACAGTTTGTCAATACACTGCGATTATTAGAGGAAGAGTTTACAGATACGTTTGCTTTGTATGAAAGTCTGAGCCGTTATTATGAAGAAAACGGACTGCATATGATAAATCACTCCCGAATTACAAGATATGAAGTATTATTTGCATTTATCAAAGCATGTGTAGAAAAGAATGTGGAAAACTATCGGCAGATGTTGATACTGGATCTCTATTTACGGGAAAATGTGAAAAAAAGACCGGAGTTTGCAGGTGAAGTCAGCGTTGATAAGCAAAAAGCTTCTGCATTTTATGAAAAAGAGGCAGAAGAGCGCCGGTATTTGAAGGGCTATGAAGGATATGATAAGAGACAGCTTCGGAAAATGACGCATCTGGAGCAGATCAATGGAAATCTCTACGTGTTTGATTACCGGAACCGGAATGTTCTGACGAATCAGGCAAGCGTATTTTGGGTAGAAGGAGGAGACGAGGCATACCCATCCGGGCATCCAACACATGCCTGCGGCGGGCAGACTTCGTCTGATCATGTATGAAAAAACGGACAAAAGAAATTTTAGCGATTCTGGATGAGCAGTATGGACGGGAGTACGTCTGTTATCTGAATTATGAGACACCGTGGCAGCTTCTGATTGCAACCATGCTGAGTGCACAGTGTACGGATGCAAGAGTAAATATTGTGACGGCAGATCTGTTTCAGAAATATGATACACTGGAGAAGTTTGCCAATGCGGATTTAAAAGAGCTGGAACAAGATATCAAGCCGACTGGATTCTACCACAATAAGGCGAAAAATATCATTGCCTGTACCAGAGATCTGCTGTACAGATTCGGTGGTGAAGTGCCCAGGAGTCTGGAGGATCTGACTTCTCTGGCAGGTGTCGGGCGAAAGACGGCGAATGTGATCCGGGGAAACATCTATCATGATCCGAGTGTGGTGGTAGATACACATGTAAAACGGATATCCAGACGCCTTGGCCTGACAAAAAACGAAGATCCGGAAAAGATTGAAACGGATCTGATGAAAGAACTGCCAAAAGATCACTGGATCTTATATAATATTCAGATCATTACTTTCGGACGGTCGATTTGTACGGCAAGAAGTCCAAAATGTGAGCAGTGCTTCTTGCAAAAATACTGCAAAGAGTTTAAAATGTAACCTAAAATACCCATTGGGTATGAGAATTTAAAGAGGTGAAAACAGTGGATTTTAATGATAAAAGAGTCAAAAGAGTGATTGCGATCGGAGCGCTGGTACTGGTCGTTGCGATGATCGCGACGATGATCCTGCCATATCTGGTATAGAAAAGTGGCTGTTGCGAACAGGAACATAGAGGGTTAAGGGAGACGGAAACGATGAAAGTTGGAAATGTATCACAGACAGTTTTAAAACGTTCTGTACTGAAACAACTGCATACAAAAAGAAAAGAGATTCTGACAGACCTTTCGGTGGAAGAGATGTGTACTGCGGTACAGATTAGGGACACAGAAGATGTGGTCTTTGCTTCGGCTGTAGTTTCTGGAAATTCCAAAAATATCGGGGTATATGCGATCATGCGTGCCGTGTTGGATCTGGAGACAAGGGGGGCTTCGGCAATTGGTGTTTCGGTACAGGTGATTCTGCCAACATATGCTTATGAGTCGCGGTTAAAAGAGATGTTCCGCTGTATGGAAGAGCGGTGTGCATCCTGGGGGATTGCAATAACATGTGCAAAGGCAGAGACCAGTCCTGCAGTGAGCCAGTCCGTGGTATCGGTGACTGCGGCAGGAAGTGTGGAAAAAGGACAGCTGCGTACGCTTGCTCAGGCGGAGCCGAATCAGGAAATCGTACTTTGTGGTTCGATCGCAGCAGAAGGCGTACTGCGTATTTTCGATGAGAAGAGAGAAGAGCTTTCAAAGCGGTTTGTTCCGGCATTTATGCGTCAGATCCAGGGGATAGAATCAGAACTGGAGGTTTTCCATGCGCTTCGCAGTGTGAAGCAGGAAAATACACCAAAAGGGGAACCACTGGTGACTGCAATGCAGCAGATTGGAAGCGGTGGAATCCTGGCGTCTCTCTGGGAACTGACAGAGGCGGCAAATGTGGGAATGCAGATTGAAATGTCCCGGATTTCAATTCGGCAGGAATGTGTGGAAGTCTGTGAATATTATCACCTGAATCCGTATCAGATGACTTCCGCAGGAACGGTTCTGATGGTTACCAGAGACGGCAATGCTCTTGTGCGGTGTCTGGAAGAGAGTGGGGCACGAGCCAGTGTGCTTGGGGTTACAACGGCAGATCATGCAAAAGTAATCACAAGCGGAGACGAAGTGCGTTATCTGGACAGACCTGCTCCGGATGAATTGATGCGCTGGTGGGAAGAGCAGGCACAAAAAGAGGTAAGATCAGAATAAGGAGAATAAAAACGATGGAAAAGCGAGAATTGATCCGAAAAGAAATTTTATACTATATAGAGAAAAACAGCAGAGCCAATCTTGGAGAACTGGCAGTACTGCTTGGAACAGATGAGGTGACAGTTGCCAATGAGATTGCAGAGATGGAGAAAGACAAAGTAATCTGTGGATATCACACGCTGATCGACTGGGACAAAGCAGGAGTAGAACTGGTGACAGCGTTGATCGAAGTGCGTATGACACCGCAGAGAAGTCAGGGATTTGACAAGATTGCAGAGCGCATCTGCAACTATCCGGAGGTACATGCAGTGTATCTGATCTCCGGCGGCTATGATCTTCTGGTTTCTCTGGAAGGAAAGACTTTAAAAGAAGTGTCGCAGTTTGTTTCAGAAAAACTTTCTACTCTGGATTCAGTGATCAGTACAGCGACTCATTTTATTTTGAAGAAATATAAAGACCACGGAACGATCCTTTCTTCAAAAAGTGAGTCAGAAAGGATGCTGGTGACACCGTAATGAGAAATCCATTATCAAAAAAGATCGTAGAGATCCAGCCGTCCGGCATCCGTAAATTTTTTGACGTGGCAAATGAGATGAAGGATGCGATTTCTCTGGGTGTTGGAGAACCGGATTTTGATACGCCGTGGAGAATCCGTGAGGAAGGCATTTTTTCTCTGGAAAAGGGACGTACATTTTATACATCCAATGCAGGATTGAAAGAACTAAGAGAAGAGATCTGCAGCTATCTGGAGCGGAAAATCGGAGTATCTTATGATCCGATGCAAGAGACCATGGTGACAGTCGGCGGAAGTGAGGCCATTGATGTGGCACTTCGCTGTATGCTGGATCCGGGAGATGAGGTTCTGATTCCGCAGCCGAGTTATGTATCGTATCTTCCATGTACGATTATGGCGGATGGTGTGCCGGTGATCATTCCGCTTCAGTATGAAAATGAATTTAAGCTGACAGTGGAGGATCTGAAAAAAGCAGTGACGCCGAAGACAAAAGTCCTGGTGATGCCGTTTCCGAACAATCCAACCGGATCGATCATGACAAAAGCAGATCTGGAGCCGGTGGCAGAGTTTATCAAAGAGCATGACCTGTACGTGCTCTCCGATGAGATCTATTCGGAATTAAGTTATCAGGGAGATCACGTTTCAATTGCAGCTCTGCCAGGGATGAGGGAGAGAACGATCGTGATCAACGGATTTTCCAAAGGCTTTGCCATGACAGGATGGCGTCTGGGATATTGCTGCGGACCAAAGCTGATCATTGAGCAGATGGTAAAGCTGCATCAGTATGCCATTATGTGTGCGCCGACAAACAGTCAGTATGCAGCGATCGAGGGACTGCGCCACTGCGGAGATGAAGTAGAGGAAATGAGAAAATCCTACAATCAGAGAAGGCGTTTCCTGATGCATGAATTCAAAAGAATGGGACTGGAGTGTTTTGAGCCGTTCGGAGCTTTTTACGTGTTCCCGAATATCAGTGAATTCGGCATGACTTCGGAAGAATTTGCAACCCGCTTTTTGATGGAAGAAAAAGTTGCGGTGGTGCCGGGAACTGCATTTGGAGAGTGTGGAGAGGGATTCTTGCGTATTTCCTATGCATATTCTCTGGAAGATCTGAAGGTGGCGCTGGGAAGACTGGAGCGCTTTATTGAAAAACTGAGAAATGAGGATAAAGCATCATGTTAAATATCGTGTTACATGAGCCGGAGATCCCGGCAAATACAGGAAATATCGGAAGAACCTGTGTTGCTACGAATACCAGACTGCATCTGATCGAGCCGCTGGGATTTCGTCTCAATGAGAAAGCATTAAAGCGTGCGGGGATGGATTACTGGGCAGATCTGGATGTAAGAACGTATATCAATTTTGAGGATTTTCTGGAGAAGAATCCGGGAGCAAAAATCTACATGGCGACAACAAAGGCTCCGAAAGTCTATACGGAAGTACAGTATGAGCCGGACTGCTATATCATGTTTGGAAAAGAGAGCGCCGGCATTCCGGAAGAGATTCTTGTGAACCACAAAGAGGACTGCGTGCGGATTCCCATGGTGGGAGACATCCGGTCTTTAAATCTTGGAAATTCAGTTTCCATTATTTTGTATGAAGCACTTCGCCAGCAGAATTTTGCGCATATGAATCTGGAAGGACATCTGCATGAGCTGAGCTGGGAACAGCAATAGAATGAAATAGAGAAAATCAGGAAAAATGGTCTTATATGCAATGATGCAGTAAGATCATTTTTTTCAATGTAAATCTGGACATCTCTTGCTTGTTGTAGTATAATTCAAATAAACAGTTCCACAATATAAAAACTAGTTTTACAATATGAAACTAAAATCGATAGGAAAGAATGTCAGGAGGAATCAAGATGGGAAACAACAGATTTGATTTATTATCATTAGGTGAGATTTTGTTGAGATTATCCCCGCCGGATAATGAAAGGATCGTCAGTGGGGAGACATTCCAGAAGCAGGTTGGCGGTGCAGAGCTCAATGTCGTGTCGGGAGTTTCGATTCTGGGGCTTCGCACAGGCGTTGTCTCCAAGCTGCCGGACAATGCACTCGGAATCTATGCAAAAGATAAGGTACGTTTCTGCGGAGTAAGCGATGATTTTCTGGTATATGATGACAGTCAGGATGCCCGTCTCGGGATTTACTACTATGAGAATGGTGCTTATCCGAGAAAGCCGGGAGTGGTGTATGACAGAAGACACACTTCTTTTGACAAGATCAGTCTGGAAGAACTGCCAAAGGAGATGTTCCAGAGCACCAGATGTTTCCACACAAGCGGGATCACACTGGCATTGAGTGAAAATATCCGCCGTACTGCCATCGAGATGATCAAACGATTTAAGGAAAACGGTACACTGATTTCGTTTGATGTGAATTTCCGTGGAAATCTCTGGACAGGACCGGAGGCGAAAGCATGTATTGAAGAGATTCTTCCGTATGTGGATATCTTTTTCTGCTCAGAAGAGACCGCAAGGCTGACATTCTTAAAAGAAGGCGATGCGAAGCGTATCATGAAGAGCTTCACACAGGAATATCCGATCTCTGTGGTGGCTTCTACACAGAGAATCGTACACAGTCCGAAAAAGCATACGTTCGGTTCAGTAATCTACAGTGCGAAAGAGGATTGCTATTACGAAGAGGAGCCATATCGCAACATTGAAGTCGTAGACCGGATTGGAAGCGGAGATGCGTATGTATCGGGGGCGTTATACGGACTTCTTGCGTATGATTTTGACTGTCAGAAAGCATTGGAGTATGGGAATGCGGCAGGAGCAGTGAAGAATACGATCAAAGGAGATCTTCCATCCTGCAGTAAAAGAGAGATGGATGCAATCATTCGAAATCACAAGCATGTAGGACCGGAACTGGAAATGGACAGATAAAAAACAGGACAGACATTCTTTTTATTTGGAGAATGCCTGTCCTGTTTTTTGTGAATACTAATGTAGATGTGTGCAGTTTGCAGCACGAGAAGAAAACAGCATATTTTATGAAGATTTCGAAATTAACAGAAAAATAGAATGATATGGATTTATATTTTGACATTATTACATTTTTGCGGTATAATGACATTAAGTTCATGCGCAATGCATAGAATAGTTGCATTGTAATGGGGAAGTAAAGGAAGGTGGTGAAGAATCGATGGTGGAAGAAACAATCAAAGCAATCCGTGAAACCGAAGCAGCGGCAGATGTGATTGTAAAAGAAGCTGGGGAAAAAAGCCAGAAGATTCTGGAAGATGCCAGACAAGAGGCAGAACGTATGATCAAATCCCAGGAAGAAACACACCGGATTTCTGCACAGGATGCGATGCAGGATGCCAGAGAAAAAGCCAGGGTATTTCAGGAAGAGGCCCGTGTGCAGACAGAGAAAGAAATCAAGGTGTTAAAGGAGTTTGCTGTCCAGAAAGAAGCGGAGGCAGTGAGTGCAGTGATTTCTCAGTTAGTGTTGTGAAAAGAAATTAAAAAAGGAGGGAGTGCACTATGGCGGTACTGCAGATGCAAAAAATCAGTATCTGCGCCCTGAAAAAAGATCGAAAAGCAGTTCTGGAAAAGCTTCAGAGGATGAAGGTGATGGAGATCAGCCAGATTCTGGAGGAGGATCCTGATTTTACAACGATGGATACGAGACAGGAGCGAATGGAATTAGAAAAGAGCGCTTCACTTTCAGATCAGGCACTGGAAATTCTGGATCGGTATGCGCCGGAGAAGAAGTCGATGTTTTCTGCACTGGAAGGGAAAGCGCTGATCGAAGCAGATGATTATCAAAAAGTGGTGGATCAGAAGGAACAACTTTTATGTACAGTCAAGAGGATCCTTGCGCTGGATAAAGAAAAGGCAGAACAAAAAGCCGGTATCCTAAAGCTGGAGAACAGTATGGAAAGTCTGACTCCGTGGATGGATCTTCATGTACCGATGAATTATGGCGGTACGGCACATACAGTGATGCTGATCGGAACCATGCCGCTTGCCACGCTGGAAGAGATCTATCAGATGCTCGCACAGGATGCACCGGAAGTAGATGGTGTGGATGTGTCGGTTATCCATTCGGATAAGGATACCGTGTATCTGGCGGTTGTTTGTCTTACACAGGATGCAGAAAAGCTGGAAGAAGTATTGAGAAGCCGTGGATTTGCAAGACCGTCCCAGATATGGGACAAAGAGCCTGCGGCAGTGAAGGCGGAGCTGGAACAAACATGTCGGGAGTGCAAAGAGCGCATTCTGGAAATTGAAAAAGAGGTACGGTCATTTGCCGGTGAGCGTAAAAATATCCGGATTCTTGCAGATGATTACAGGGGGCGGGCAGAAAAATACGAAGTGCTCGGAAAGCTGCCGCAGTCAGAACGGGCATTTTTCATTACAGGATATGCTCCGGCAAAAGATACAGGACGCATTGAAGAGAGTCTGACGAAGGCGTTTACGTGCGTCATTGATATTGAAGAAATCAAAGAGGATGAAGAATCGCCAACGCTTTTAAGCAACAATTCATTTTCCGCAAGTATGGAAGGAATTGTGGAGTCCTATGGACTTCCGAAGAGAGGAGAATTTGACCCGACGACGATTATGTCATTCTTTTATGTATTTTTCTTCGGAATGATGCTTTCTGATGCGGCGTATGGCGCCATCATTGCAGTGGCGTGTTTCGTATTATTAAAAAAATTCCCGCGGATGAGCCGGGGAATGTATCAATCGATCAAGATGTTTATGTACTGCGGAATTTCCACACTGATCTGGGGAATTCTGTTTGGCGGATATTTTGGGAATATTGTAGATATTGTATCCCAGAAGTTTTTCGGAACAACGATAACGGTGCCGGCTCTTTGGTTCATTCCATTGAATGACCCGATGAAGCTTTTGATGTATTCGATGCTGTTTGGTATGATCCATTTGTTTGTGGGACTTGGCATCAAAGGATATATGTGCCTGAAAGAGAAGAAGATCCTGGATTTCTTCTGTGATGTGGTACTTTGGTTTATGCTTTTGATCGGGCTGATCCTGATGCTGCTTCCGAGTGAGATTTTTTCATCGATCTCGCAGATACAGATCGTATTTCCGGATGCAGTGAACCTGGTGGCAAAGGGACTGGCGATCGCGGGTGCGGTGGGAATTTTGCTGATGTCCGGCAGGGACAAGAAAAATCCAGCGCTGCGTCTTGCGCTTGGTGCTTATGATCTGTACAACATTACCGGATGGCTCAGTGATGTGCTGTCCTATTCCCGTCTGCTGGCGCTGGGACTGGCAACAGGAGTAATCGCATCGGTGATCAATCAGATGGGCAGCATGCTGCCAAACAATATTGTAGGCGTGATTTTGTTTCTCGTTATTTTTGTAATCGGGCATACGCTGAATCTGGCAATCAATCTGCTGGGAGCATATGTACACACGAATCGTCTGCAGTTTGTGGAGTTTTTCGGAAAATTTTACGAGGGAGGCGGAAGAGCATTTCATCCGTTCGCCCCGGATACAAAATATGTAGATGTTAAGGAGGAATCTTAGTTATGAGCATTATGGAAAATTTAGGAATCGTGTATGCACTTTGTGGTGCGGCAATCGCAGTACTTCTCGCAGGTGCAGGCTCTGCGATCGGAGTTGGAATCGCAGGTCAGGCAGCAGCAGGTGTTGTAACGGAGGATCCAGGTAAATTCGCGAAAGTATTGATCTTACAGCTTCTTCCTGGTACACAGGGACTCTATGGTCTTCTGATTGGATTTATCACATTGTCTAAAATCGGAATTCTTGGCGGAGGACTTGCAGAGGTGGATGTGACAACCGGACTTCTGATTTTGGCAGCCTGCCTTCCGATCGGAATTGTAGGTCTGATTTCCGGAAGATCGCAGGGAAAGACAGCCGCAGCATCGATCGGGATCATTGCAAAAAGACCGGAGCAGTTTGGTAAAGCAATGCTGTTTCCGGCGATGGTAGAGACTTATGCAATCCTTGCACTTCTGATCTCTTTCCTGGCTGTCAGCGGAATTCAGGTGTAAATGAGTGAGCCAAAGTGAACGAAAAAGGAGAGCATGAAGGATGAGTGGATTAGAGAATATGAAACGTCAGATTCTGGACGAAGCGAATCACTCAGCGGAAGAACAGATCTCGAAAGCCAGGACAAAGGCGGAAGAGATTTTAAGAGAAGCAAGAGAGCAGATGGAGGAACAGAGCGCAGTCATGGCTAAAAAGTCGGAAGACGAGACAAAAGACTATGCACAGCGCATTGCATCTTCCAGTGAAATGCAGAGAAAGCAGGCTCTTCTGCAGGCAAAACAGGAAGTGATACAGGAGGTTCTTAACAAGGCATATCAGCAGGTACTGCATTTGGAACCGGAATCATACTTTGAGATGCTTCAGAAGCTGCTGGAAACATATGCACTTCCGCAGGAGGGAACAATCTATTTTTCTGCTGCGGATCTTGCGCGTATGCCGCAGAAATTTGAGGACGTGATTGAACAGACGGCACAGAAAAAAGGCGGTCATCTTGTGGTTTCGAAAGAACCGAAGGATATGGACGGCGGATTTGTGCTGGTTTATGGCGGGATTGAAGAAAATTGTACGATCAGGGCAATGTTCCACACAAAGCAGGATGAATTGTCGGATGTTGTACAGAAAATATTATTTGTATAGAGCGCAGCCGTTTTTTGCAGGCAGCAAAAGAAAGCGAGAAGGAGGGATTCGTCTTGAATGAATTGGAATATACCTACGCGGTTGCGCGCATACGGGCGCAGGAGGGTTCTCTGTTGACACAAAGTGTCATTGAACAGCTGATGGCGTGTCAGAACGAAACACAGTGCCTTCAGCTTTTGAGCGAGAAGGGATGGGGAGATCCGGCGGATGCACACGATCCGGTGAAGATGCTGCAGCGGGAAGAGGAGAAAATCTGGGAAGTGATCTCGGATATCGCTCCGGATTTGTCTGTTTTTGATGTGATGTCCTACACAAAAGTGTTTCACAATGTAAAAGCAGCAATCAAAGTAGTATGTACAGGGACAGAGGATCGGAATGTTTTTTACAATGATTGTTCCATTCCCGGGGCGCAGATGCTGGAGATTGTAAAGAATAAAGAATTCTGGCGTCTTCCGCCGGCAATGTCAGAGGCAGCTCAGGAAGCGTATGACGTGTTGCTTCATACCGGTGACGGACAGTTGTGTGATGTGATCGTGGATCGGGCAGCGCTGAAAGCGATTTCTGAGGCCGGAAGAAACGCAGAGGATGCGATCATCCGTGATTATGCAGAGTCTGCGGTAGCAATCGCAGATATCAAGATTGCAGTCCGTTCTCAGAAAACAGGAAAAAGCCAGGAGTTTTTAAAGCGTGCTCTGGCACCCTGCGATACAGTTCAGGTGGAGCTTTTGGCAAAAGCAGCTGCAAACGGCATGGATGCGATCCGGGATTATCTGCTCACAACTGCCTATGCAGGTGGGGCAGAAGCATTGGCAGAGTCACCGTCCGCATTTGAGCGGTGGTGTGACAACCGGATGATCGAAACCATGAGACCGCAGAAATATCAGGCATTTTCTGTGGGACCGCTGGTGGCATATATTGTGGCGCGGGAAAATGAGATCAAGACCGTTCGAATCATTCTGACCGGAAAACAGAATCAATTTCCGGAGGAGGCAATTCGGGAAAGGATCAGGGAGATGTATGGATAAGATAGCAGTAATCGGAGATTATGACAGCATTTACGGCTTCCAGACACTGGGTCTTTCGATCTGCCCTGTCAGAGATGCCGAAGAAGGGAAAGAAAAACTGCGCCAGCTGGCCCTGGAGTGCGGGATTATCTACATTACAGAGGCTCTGGTGGCAGAACTGCCGGAAGAGATCGAGCGATATAAAGAACAGGTCATGCCTGCCATCATTCAGATACCGGGTGTATCCGGCAATACAGGAGCAGGTGTAGAAGGCGTGAAAAAAACCGTGGAGCAGGCAGTCGGTTCGGATATCCTGTTCTCACAAGAATAATGGGAGGTAGATTCGGCAATGAGTAAAGGCGTAATTAAAAAAGTAGCAGGACCGCTGGTCATTGCCTCTGGAATGCGCGATGCGAATATGTTTGATGTCGTGCGTGTAAGTAAGCAGAGACTGATCGGTGAAATTATAGAGATGCACGGAGATGAGGCGTCTATTCAGGTATATGAGGAGACATCCGGACTCGGACCGGGAGAGCCGGTGGAATCCATGGAAGTGCCAATGTCCGTAGAACTCGGACCGGGGCTGATTACCAGCATTTACGATGGAATCCAGAGACCGCTGGATGATATCATGAAAATTTCAGGCAACAGTCTGAAGCGGGGTGTGGAAGTTCCGTCTCTGAAACGAAATCTGAAATGGGAGTTTGTTCCGACTGTTAAAGTCGGAGATGAAGTCGAAGAAGGAGATGTGATCGGTACGGTCCAGGAGACGCCTGTGGTACAGCAGAAGATCATGGTTCCTTATGGAGTAAAAGGGACGGTCAAAGAGATCAAAGCAGGAGAATTTACGGTTGAGGAAGTGGTTGCCGTTGTTGCCACTGATACGGGGGACAGAGAGCTTACCCTGATGCAGAAATGGCCGGTCCGCAAAGGGCGTCCGTATCAGAGAAAGCTTCCGCCGAAGATGCCGCTTGTAACCGGGCAGCGTGTCATTGATACCTTCTTCCCGATCGCGAAGGGCGGTGTGGCAGCAGTACCGGGCCCGTTTGGAAGTGGAAAGACAGTGATCCAGCATCAGCTTGCAAAATGGGCAGAGGCAGATATTGTGGTGTATATCGGATGCGGAGAGCGTGGAAATGAGATGACAGATGTTTTAAATGAATTTCCGGAACTGAAGGATCCCAAGACCGGACAGTCTCTGATGCAGAGAACAGTTTTGATCGCAAATACATCCGATATGCCGGTGGCAGCCCGTGAAGCGTCTATTTATACAGGTATCACAATTGCAGAATATTTCCGAGATATGGGATATTCCGTAGCATTGATGGCAGATTCTACGTCCCGCTGGGCAGAGGCCCTTCGTGAGATGTCCGGACGTCTGGAGGAGATGCCGGGTGAAGAAGGATATCCGGCATATTTGGGAAGCCGTCTGGCACAATTTTATGAGAGAGCCGGGCATGTGATCTCCCTTGGAAAAGAAGGCAGAGAAGGTGCACTTTCTGTAATCGGCGCAGTTTCTCCTCCGGGCGGAGATATCTCTGAGCCGGTATCTCAGGCAACCCTTCGTATCGTAAAGGTGTTCTGGGGACTGGATTCTGCACTGGCTTACAAACGCCATTTCCCGGCGATCAACTGGCTGAACAGCTATTCATTGTATCTGGATGATATGGAGACCTGGTTCAATGCAAATGTAGCATCTGACTGGATGGAAGGCCGCCAGAAGATGATGACACTGCTTCAGGAAGAGGCAGAACTGGAAGAAATCGTAAAAATGGTAGGTATGGATGCTCTTTCACCGGGTGACCGGCTGAAAATGGAAGCGGCCAGATCCATCCGTGAAGATTTCCTGCATCAGAACTCTTTCCATGAGATCGATACGTATACTTCGCTGAAAAAACAGCATATGATGATGAAGCTGGTCATGGCATTTTATGAGAAGGCAGTGGAGGCACTTTCAGGCGGTGCATCTCTGCAGGATCTGATCAATATGCCGGTCAGAGAGCAGATTGGACGTTTTAAATATGTGCACGAGGACGATCTGGATACAGAATATGAGAAAGTAAATCAGGAACTGGATGCGGAAATTTCCGCTGCACAGGGGAAGGAGGGCTTCTAAATGCCAAAAGAGTACAGAACCATACAGGAAGTAGCCGGACCTTTGATGCTGGTGCGCGGTGTAGAAAATGTAACTTATGATGAACTGGGAGAAATTGAGCTTGCAAGTGGGGAGACAAGGCGCTGTAAAGTGCTGGAGATCAATGGAAACGATGCATTGGTGCAGTTGTTTGAAAGCTCCACAGGAATCAACCTGTCCAACAGTAAGGTCAGATTCTTAGGACGAAGCATGGAGCTTGGTGTATCTGAGGATATGTTGGGCCGTGTATTTGACGGACTGGGCCGCCCCATCGACAATGGACCACAGATTCTGCCGCAGGCACGGATGGATATCAACGGACTTCCGATGAATCCAGCTGCGAGAAGCTATCCGGAGGAATTTATCCAGACCGGAGTCTCTGCGATTGATGGATTAAATACACTGGTACGTGGACAGAAACTGCCGATCTTTTCAGCATCCGGACTGCCCCATGCAAAACTGGCTGCCCAGATTGCAAGACAGGCAAAAGTACTGGGGACGGATGAAAAATTTGCGGTTGTATTTGCTGCGATGGGAATTACTTTCGAAGAGTCCAACTTCTTTGTGGAGAGCTTTAAGGAGACCGGAGCCATTGACAGAACGGTTTTGTTTGTAAACCTGGCAAATGACCCGGCCATTGAGCGAATCGCAACGCCGAAAATGGCGCTGACGGCTGCGGAATATCTGGCATTTGAAAAAGATATGCATGTTCTGGTCATCCTGACAGATATCACCAACTATGCGGATGCGCTGCGTGAAGTGTCTGCGGCACGAAAAGAAGTGCCGGGACGACGCGGATATCCGGGATATATGTACACAGACCTTGCCACGATGTATGAGCGTGCGGGGCGTCAGAACGGCAAAAAGGGAAGTATCACGATGATCCCGATCCTGACCATGCCGGAGGATGACAAGACCCATCCAATCCCTGACCTGACCGGATATATTACAGAAGGACAGATTATTTTGAGCAGGGAGCTGTACCGAAAAGGTGTGACACCTCCAATCGATGTACTGCCGTCCCTTTCCCGTCTGAAAGACAAAGGAATCGGAGAGGGCAAGACCAGAGCTGATCATTCCAATACCATGAATCAGTTGTTTGCAGCTTATGCACGAGGAAAAGATGCAAAAGAGCTGATGGTGATTCTGGGAGAGGCGGCGCTGACTGAGATTGACCTGATGTATGCAAAATTTGCAGATGCATTTGAAAAAGAATATGTTTCTCAGGGATACAATACGGATCGAAGCATTGAAGAGACGTTGAATATCGGATGGAAACTCCTTTCCATGCTGCCAAGAACCGAGTTGAAGCGTATCGACGACAAGTTTTTGGATCAGTATTATCAGGCATAAATGTTATGCCCGGAAAGAGAGGTGAGAAACGATGGCATCAAAACAGGTAAATCCTACCCGTATGGAATTGACCCGTCTGAAAAAAAAGCGGATCACGGCAATCCGCGGACATAAGCTTTTAAAAGACAAGCGGGATGAGCTGATGCGTCAGTATCTGGATCTGGTGCGGGAAAACATGGAAGTGCGTAAAAAAGTGGAAGCCGGGATTCTCGCAGCAAATAAAAATTTTGTCATTGCCAAAGCGGGGATGTCTGAGGCGGCATTGAATACTGCATTGATGGCACCAAAGCAGGGGATCACACTGACACCTGGGGAAAAGAATATCATGAGTGTCAACATTCCGACATTTGCATATCAAACGAGAACTGCGGATGAAAATGACATTTATTCATATGGATTTGCATTTACATCCAGTGATCTGGATGGAGCAGTAAAGTCTCTGGCAGATATCCTGCCGGACATGATCCGGCTGGCAGAATGTGAGAAGGCATGCCAGTTGATGGCAGCAGAGATTGAAAAGACAAGGCGACGTGTCAACGCGCTGGAACATGTGATTATTCCGGAGGCAGAAGAGAACATCAAATATATTACCATGAAGTTAGATGAGAATGAACGAAGCACTCAAATCCGTCTGATGAAGGTGAAAGATATGATGCTGGAGGATGCGCATCATTATAAAGAGAAGATGCAGGAATAGAATCCGTAAGAAAGCAAGAGGGGCGGTTCAGGTGACCAGCCCCCCTTTTTGTATTAGTGCGTTTTTTTATATTTTTGAATGATGGCATTCATGGTATCCCATTTTGCTTCCATGTCAGATACCAGCTTAAACTGTGTGCGGCATCTGTCTAAGTTATGGTTTTCCCGATGAATCTTAAAATAGGTATCTCCCTGCAGATAATCTGTTAAAAATCTCATGCCACACTCAAAGGTCATTACTTTGGCTCCAAGAGGCAGCAATTCAATTTCTTTTGTTGTTAATTTTCCGGCACAGCCTTCAATAAATCCTTTTGCGTAAATATCAAATAAGTTCATATCACACTGGATTTTATCGAGGTCAGTTTCATCTTCTGCGCCTGTACTTGCACCGAAACGGATAGAATCTCCAAAATCATTCATGGCAAGTCCCGGCATAACGGTATCCAGGTCAATCACACAGATTCCTTTGTGGGTTTCGTTATCGATCATAATGTTATTTAATTTTGTATCATTATGCGTTACACGAAGTGGCAATTCTTTGTTTTCAAGCATATCTCCAAATGCATTTGCGAGATCTTCATGAGCAAGAACAAACTGAATTTCATCCTGAACAGAATGTGCACGTCCGCAAATATCTTCGTTTACAGCTTTTTTAAATGTTTCAAAGCGGGCTTTTGTATCATGGAATCCTTTGATCGTTTCATGAAGGGTTTCTGCCGGATAATCGGCCAGTAATCTTTGGAAATTACCAAAAGAGACTGCGCTTTGATAAAAGTCTTCCTCACTTTCTACCTGGTCGTAACTTGTAGCACCTTCAATAAAATTATAACATCTCCAGTATTCACCCTCGGAATCCACAAAATATGAGTTTCCGTCTTTGGTCGGAATCACGTTTAATGTTTCTCGTTCAGGATCACCTCCGTTTTCAATGATTTTTTTACGGAGAAATGATGTCACTCCTAAAATATTTTCCATTAACTCTTCCGGGTTTTTAAAAATATTTTTATTCATGCGCTGTAAGATTACACGGCCTTCGGTTCCCTCTTCTCTTTTTAATGTGACCAAAAAGGTATCGTTGATATGTCCGCTTCCGTAACGTACTGCCTTCATTACCATTGCGTTTAACTGGAAATTGAGCAATGCTTCCGTTTCCCCGCACCAGACTTTTTCCGGATAGATACCGTCGTCTTTCATAGTCTGAATTGCATTTACGACAACCTGTTTATCATCCTTGTATGTCACACCGTACCATTTATCTTTTGAGGTAAGCACAGACACGGTTGCCCGATTTTCTTTTAATAAATTACTTACTACGGTTGGGAGGAAATATTCACATTTTAATGGATTATGTTCTAAACCTTCTTTCAGAAATGCAGCAAATCCTGCTTTGATTTCCTGAAGAAATCCTTCTGAGAATCCCCACATATTCATAGAAACGACAGCATCCATTGGAAGCTCTGTCCAGGAGGCTCCATCATCCTCTGTAAAAGCGGCCCGCTCTCCCTTTTTTTCAATATGAGTGCGTTCGGTAACTTCTACTAAATATCCATTTTCATCCACAGTACAAACGCCCCGTGCGACATGACCGTTTTCTGTCAATGTATTTTTTAAATGATATCCTACCATTGTAAAACGGTATTTATCATCATCTTTCTGTGTTGACAGGAAATGATAAATTTTCTGGAATGCATCTCTTCCATAGTAATCATCCGCATTGATCACAGCAAAAGGACCATCTACAACATCAATACAGCTGAGAACGGCATGTGCGGTTCCCCATGGTTTTATTCTTCCGTCTGGAACTTCAAACCCTTCCGGAAGATTCGTCAAGTCCTGGAATACGTATTCTACGTCCATGACGTCTGCCATACGATTTCCGATTACTTCTTTAAAATCTTTCTCATTTTCTTTTTTGATAATAAAAACGACTTTTTCAAATCCTGCTCTTTTGGCATCAAAAATGGAAAAATCCATGATGATATGTCCCTGATCATCGATTGGGTCAATTTGTTTTAATCCTCCATAACGGCTTCCCATTCCTGCGGCCATAATGACTAATACTGGTTTTTTCATAATATATTCCTCCATATAATTATCATTGATTTGATAGATTTGTGAAAATTAACGCAGATTCTCTACAAAAGTGTCGAAATCTACAACGGTCCCGTTTGCTCTTGATTCCTCGGCTGCAAACACGATCAGGTGATTATTTACGGATGTTCGGATGTCAGAAACAGAGAAGCCTTGATATTCCCCAGTCAGATACTCATAAAGAGAGTACACAATGCCATCATCGCCGCCGCCATGCCCATTCGTAATGCCATCTTTGGCAACAATCGGAATTTCTGTAGTCTGCTTTGTTTCGAATTCATATATTGTAATAGGAGTTCCGAGCCCGTCCATTGCTGCGTGCAATTCCCCTTTTGTTCCCATAATATGTATAAATCTGCCGCCTTTGTTGAAGGCATTCATAGTAAAGGTAACAGTGATATCATCTTCAAAAATCATATTGACAGTCTGATGGTCTACAACATCGTTATCACATTTGAATACACATTTTCCATATTGTGTTGTACGAAGTGCTGTTTCCACCATTTCATCAGTGGGATTTGCTTCTCTGGTTGAGGTTGTTCGAAACCAGTCATTTTCCTTATCGTCCAGATAAAGTCTGACAGCATTATATGGGCAGGTGTCTGCTTTCGGACATCCCTGAATACAATAGTCCGGTGCATCTTTTGGAGCATTTTCCTCTTTAAAATAGGATAAGGTGCCAAAAGATTGTACTTTTTTACACTTCTTTCCAATTAACCATTGCAGAATATCCATATCATGGCAGGATTTTTGCAACAGCATACAGGAAGATCTTTTAGAGTTCCCCCAATTTCCTCTGACAAAACTGTGGCTTTGATGTACATTTCCAACACATTCTTCATGATTAACAGAAATAATATCTCCCAGTCTTCCGTCATTGATCAGTTCTTTGATTGTAATAAAAAATGGTGTATATCGAAGTACGTGACAAACAATGACTTTACTTCCCATTTGTTCCGCATAATCTGCAATTTTATTGCATTCCTCCGGGTCCGGGGATACTGGTTTTTCCAATAAAATATCATATTGCAAAGAAACTGCTTTCAGTGTCGGTTCCAGATGTTGTTTGTCCATCGTTGAAATAACAGCAACATCCGCGATCTTTCCAAGATCAAGTAATGGCTTCCAATCTTCAAAGCACAGATTATCGGCTATCTGATGTTTTTTCTGGATATTATTTCTACGGCTCTCGATGGGTTCTGCAACTGCAATAACTTTGAATTTGTCACTCATCTGAGCCATAATATCGGTATATGTTTCGCCCCTGTTTCCTGCACCGATCAAAATTACTTTTAAAACTTTGTCCATGTTCATTCTCCTTCTTATTTACAGGACTCTTTGTTAGTGTTATTATACACATATAAAAAGAGCAAATCTATGCAATAAAAGTCCAAAAATATGTAATTTTAGATCATAAGGTTACTGTTCACACCAGGTGTTAAATATAGGTTCTGAACCGTCATGCCTGCATGTAAGGAAAAGAATCTATATTTAACATCTGGTGGAACCAGTCACCGCCCATACATAAGCAATCTAGCACGAAGTGCGGTACTGGAGTGCGCAAGCACGACGATTGCGCGTGGATAGGTGGGGATTGGTGTGAACAGTAACATCATAAATGGGGGAGGAGCTGTATGTTGATCAAAAATGAATTTCCGGCAATTCCGATTATCGAACAAATTCATATAACCAGTATGCATTCTTTGTTTAAAATTCATTATGAGTGTGGTTTTGAATTTCCAGGTGAGACGCACGATTTCTGGGAATGCTTGTATATTTTAGACGGGGAGCTCTGCGTTTCTGCTGACGAACGTATCTATAATATGTCGCAGGGTGAACTTATTTTTCACAAACCATTAGAGTTTCATAAATTTATCGTGAACAATCCGAAAGGAGCTACCGTGCTTACTTTTTCTTTTTCGGCAGGTGGTCCATTAACTTTTTGGCTTCGCAATAAAGTGTTTAAACTTTCTCAGGAGCAGACACAAATTATAGATTCTTTACTTGTATATATGCAGAATAAAGTTGATTTAATTAATATAGAAACAGAAAAAATAGAGTATTATTATTTACATCCTTTTTCCAGATTTCCATATTATTCTCAAATTATTGTAAGTTACCTTTGCCAATTATTTTTGAGTCTCGCGGAGCAGGGAACATTATCCTCTGTTTCTTCTGTTCCGGATGCGATCACGTTTCGTAATGCGATCAATTTTTTAAATACGAATCTCGACTGCCAGCCAACGGTAAGTGAAATTGCAGAATACTGTAATATCAGTGACGCCAGTTTGAAAAGAATATTTGATAAATATGCAGGGATAAGCGTGCACAAATATTTGTTAAAGTTAAAAATTAATGTAGCAAAAAAATTATTGCAGGATGGTGGGCAGGTATCTGTTGTTGCAGAGAATCTTGGATTTGCCAGTCAAAGTTATTTTTCAAAAGCATTTAAGAGAGAAACTGGTTTTACTCCATCTGATTTTGCTAAAAATTCCCAGACATAGTTGACTCTCGTATGTCTGGGAATTTCATAGTCAGAATTAGTTACAGTCCGAATTCTTTAAATAAATTCTGCTGATAGTCATGGTCTTTGGCCGCCTTTATGATATCCTCCATTCGGTCAGCCTTGGACAGTGCAATAATCAGAGCGTTGATGCGTTTTTCTGTTGCTTTGGTGCTTTCTTTTTTTGTAATTTCTACGGCTGATTCTACCTCTGCATTGATTTTTTCCTGTACCTGTTTTTTTACTTCCGCATCAATCTCATCTTTCATCAATTCCCGCAGTGCATCACACATTCCTTTTACCTCCTCAAACTTCTGTTTGTTGGCCCGCACGATCAATTCCATGACGGAGCGATACAGTGCGTTTGCTTGTTTTTGAAATGAATAAGATATTTCACGTCATTTTTATGAAATAAAATGAATGTTAGAAAAAATATGCTTTATATTAGTCTAACATATTTTAAGGAAAATCACCATATCTCAAAAATCACATATATTAGTCATATAATGTCTGAAACGGAAGTGTGGATCTATGAATAAAAAATTACCGTATTACATGGCGTATCCTCTGCCTCTTCAGTATGATGATGAGCGCAAAGAGCGTAGAGATTATGAGTACATGAAGAGTCTTTATCCGGATGTGGCAAAACGGCTGCTCCCGTATATAGAGGAAGAATGTGACAGGATGGAATATGACAACAGCATGATGTATGATGAATATCCTGACCGTCTGCAGCTGCATCTGATGTGCAAAAGAGTCTGTGAAAATGTAAGAAAACATGAAAAAATTTTCTATGGAACAGAATATGAAGGACTTCTGTCGCAGGCAGAAGAAAACAGTGTCATGCAGATGGAAGAGGCAGAGCGGATGCAGGAGCCGGAATCTGAATGGGAACCTGAATTTATGCAGGTGCAGGAACAGAATCGGCGGGAACCGGAAAGAAGACGTATGCCGAACTGGCTTCAGAATCTGATTGAAGTTATGCTGTATCATGAACTATATAAAAGAAGAAGTGATCATCGCAGGTCTCGCCACAGAATTTACTAATTGCAGATTTTGTGCTATGATAAAAACGATGTAGACACGAAGATTTTGGGATAAAAGTTAACATGATTATGGAAAAATAAGGGTGAAAATACGTATGAAGAATCTGATTTTTATAGGAATGCCGGCAGTTGGAAAGAGTACGGTCGGAGTGGTTGTCGCAAAACGGCTGGGAATGGAATTTATCGATACAGATTTATTGATTCAGAAGCAAGAGGGACGTCTGCTCAGAGAGATTATAGCAGATGTGGGGGAAGATGGATTTCTTGCCATTGAGAATCAGGTGAATTGTCAGGTGAATGCCGAGCGCGCTGTAATCTCTCCGGGAGGAAGTGTTGTATACTGCGAAGAGGCGATGAAACATTTTAAAGAAATAGGAACAGTCGTATATTTGAAGGCTTCCTATCGCACAATAAAAGAGAGGATCCGCAGTCCGAAAAAGCGGGGAGTCGTGCTCAGAGAAGGGCAGACTTTCCGGGATTTGTATGAAGAACGGACAAAACTTTTTGAACAATATGCAGACCTTACGATATGCGAGGACGGCTGTCAGATTGAGGAAACGATCGATGCAGTTTTGACGCAGATCGAGGCGCTGGAGAAAAAATGATTTTACAAATTGAAATTTTATGGTATAATAACTAATCGTATTATAGGGTAAAAAGGCGAATTATCGTTTCTTTTTGCTTTTATAAGGCGGGAGTAATGAAATTTAACAAGGGACTACGATAGAATTATCGATAATCGAGGTGCAATATGGAGCAGTATATTATCAAAGGCGGCAATCCGCTGGTAGGGGAAGTTGAAATCGGCGGAGCTAAAAATGCGGCACTGGCTATTCTCGCGGCAGCGATCATGACAGACGAGACCGTTCTGATTGACAATCTGCCGGATGTAAATGATATCAATGTGTTGCTGGAAGCGATTCAGGGAATCGGAGCAATGGTTCAGAGAGTTGACAGACACACAGTTAAGATTAACGGAAGCGCAATTACAGACTTTAATATAGAATATGATTATATCAAGAAGATCAGAGCATCTTACTATCTTTTGGGTGCGATGCTTGGAAAGTACAAAAGGGCAGAAGTAGCACTGCCGGGAGGATGCAATATCGGAAGCAGACCGATCGATCAGCATTTGAAAGGATTCCGTGCATTGGGTGCGGATGTAGATATTGAACATGGAAAGATCGTGGCAGAAGCAGAGCATCTGAGAGGAACACATCTGTATTTTGATGTGGTATCTGTAGGAGCAACGATCAACGTGATGATGGCAGCAGCCATGGCGGACGGTCTTACGATCATGGAGAACGTTGCCAAGGAGCCTCATGTCGTAGATGTTGCGAACTTCTTAAACAGCATGGGAGCAAACATCCGCGGTGCCGGAACAGATGTGATCAAGATTCGTGGAGTCAAGAGCCTCCATAAGACAGAATATTCCATCATTCCGGATCAGATTGAAGCAGGTACTTTTATGTTTGCTGCAGCAGCGACAAAGGGAGATGTGACGGTATTAAATGTCATTCCGAAACATCTGGATGCGACAATCTCCAAGCTTGTGGACATCGGATGTGAAGTAGAAGAGTTTGATGATGCGGTAAGAGTGGTGGCGAAGAACCGCTTGAGAAGCACACAGGTGAAGACATTGCCGTATCCGGGATATCCGACAGACATGCAGCCGCAGATCGGGGTAGTGCTTGCGCTCGCGCAGGGTACAAGTACGATCACAGAGAGTATTTTTGAGAACAGATTTAAGTATCTGGATGAGCTGGCAAGAATGGGTGCAGTGATCAAAGTAGAGGGCAACTCTGCAACCATCGAAGGTGTAGAGAAGTTTTCCGGAGCGAGAGTCAGTGCGCCGGATTTAAGAGCAGGTGCGGCGCTTTGTATCGCAGGGCTTGCGACAGACGGAATCACTATTGTGGATGATATCGTCTATATCCAGAGAGGATACGAGAGATTTGAAGAAAAGCTGCGCGGTCTTGGCGGAATCATTGAAAAGGTTTCTGATGAGAAAGAGATTCAGAAATTTAAGCTGAAAGTAGGCTGATATATAACGGGGGAGTGAAGATGCAGGACGGTGAGTTCTGCATCTTTTGATAAATCACAGGGAGGTTCAAAAGAGAAAATGAGCAGTGAACGATACGATGAAGCGGTAAGGGAACAGAAGAAAGCAGAGCGCAAAAAGCAGGTGCAAAAGCAGGTTATGATCCTTGTGATCGCTCTGGTGGTGATCGCAGTTGCAGCTGCGGCAGTGTTTTTCACGATAAAAGGTAAGAAAAGCGAGCCAAAAGATACAACGAAGACATCGGGCAGCGGACTTGCCGGTGCGATCAGTGCAAGCTATGAGACATTTGCTTCTAAGGCAGATCCGGATGCGTCTGCGGAAGACGTAAAAAAAGAAGCAGAGGACTTTGCAGCATGGATCCAGAAGACATATCCGGATGAATCTTCCGGAAAGCTTCAAAAAGCCATGAAATCAGGAAAAGTATCCGCAGAGGATTTTTATAGCAGCTATGGAAAGACGCTGCATGTGCTGTCTGATGAGTATAAAGGGTACTTAAAAGATGATGAGACAGCAGCTGCAAATCATATCTATCAGAAAGACGGCGCGAAGGACGGACAGGCGGAGATCGCGATAGCAGGGAACCTGACACTGACAGAAGAAGGTTATACACTGGGCAAATACGATGAGACTGGAGATTTAAGCCAGATGCTCTCAGAGCAGATTTTAAGTGCGATGACAGGAGCGGATGCACTCTTTTTGAATCAGGAATTCAGCATCAGCAGTAAAGGGGAGGCATTATCAGGAAAGACTTCGATCCTGCATGCCAATGCAGAACGTATGAATATATTGGAAGCATTGGGAGCAGATATTGTGTCTCTTGGAAATGAGCATGCGGCAGGTTATGGACAAGATGCCTTAAAAGAGAACATGGAGCTGTTAAAAAATGCAGGAATGGCATATGTAGGAGCAGGAACAGATGCCGCAGATGCTGCGCAGCCGGCGTATTTGATCATCAATGGAATCAAGATTGGATTTACATCAGCTTCCGGCATGGAAGATTCTTATGATATGGCGGCAGGTGACGGCAAAGCGGGGATTTTAGAATATACAGAGGCAGAGCAGTATACAAAAGTGATCCAGGAGGCTGCTATAAAGTGCGATTATCTGATTGTGTATGATCATGAAGGAAAAGGGGATGCCAATGGTGTGGAATCCTACCAGAAAGAGCATGCAGCTGCATTTTTGCAGGCAGGAGCGGATATCGTGATTGGCGGACATTCTGATCGTCTGCAGGGAATTGAGTATATCGATGGAAAACCGGTTGTGTACAGCATAGGATCTGTGCTGACAGACGGAACAAGCAGATATTCGGCAGTATTAAAGCTCAACATCACATCAGAAGGGTTAAAAGAGATGTCGTTCGTTCCGGGAATCCAGACAGAAGATATGACAGAATATCTGGATTCTGCAGAGACACAGAAGAAGATGTATGATGCAGTTGCAGCTCTGTGCCCGAATGCATCGATTGATGAAAATGGAGTCGTTACAGAGAAAAAATAGAATTCCATATTGACATTTCTGGTAATACGGTGTAGAGTTCTATTGTCACAAAAATGAATATGAAAACTTTCTCTTATTCAGAGCAGTGGAGGTACAAAGGACCTATGAAGCTGCGGCAACCCCGTCAAGGAAGGTGCCAACCTGAGCGAGCAATCGAACAATAAGAGGATTGTTTTGGTAAAGAACAGTCCGCTTTTTGGCGGGCTGTTTTTATTAGAAGAGATGCAGTCCGAAAAGAGAGAAAGAAACAAAGAAGGAGGAACAAAATGGAAAAATTATTATTTACATCGGAATCTGTTACAGAGGGACATCCGGATAAGATCTGTGATGCGATTTCAGATGCGATCCTGGACGCTTTGATGGAGCAGGATCCGATGAGCCGTGTTGCATGTGAGACTTGCGTGACAACCGGTATGGTCATGGTCATGGGAGAGATTACAACAAAAGCATATGTAGATATTCCGAGAATTGTAAGAGATACAGTGCGTGAGATCGGATACACAAGAGGAAAGTTCGGATTTGATGCAGATACATGCAGCGTGCTGACAACGATCGATGAGCAGTCGGCAGATATTGCACTTGGTGTAGACAAGGCGCTGGAAGCAAAAGAAAATAAAATGTCCGATAATGAACTGGAAGCAATCGGAGCAGGAGATCAGGGTATGATGTTTGGATATGCATCCAACGAAACAGCAGAATTTATGCCGTATCCGATCGCAATGGCACACAAACTTGCCCTTCAGCTGACAAAAGTGCGCAAGGACGGAACGCTCTCTTACCTGCGTCCGGACGGAAAGACACAGGTAACAGTAGAGTATGATGAGAATGGAACTCCGAAACGTCTGGATGCAGTGGTACTTTCTACACAGCATGATCCGGATGTGACACAGGAACAGATCCACGCAGATATCAAGAAATATGTATTTGACGAGATCATCCCGGCTGAGATGGTAGATGAACATACAAAATTCTTCATCAATCCGACAGGCCGTTTTGTGATCGGCGGACCACACGGAGACAGCGGTCTGACAGGAAGAAAGATTATTGTAGATACTTACGGCGGAATGGCACGTCACGGCGGCGGGGCATTCTCCGGAAAAGACTGTACAAAGGTAGACCGTTCTGCGGCATATGCAGCACGTTATGCAGCAAAGAACATTGTGGCAGCAGGACTGGCTGACAAGTGCGAAATTCAGCTTTCTTATGCGATCGGTGTTGCTCAGCCGACTTCCATTATGGTAGATACATTCGGAACAGGAAAAGTATCCGAAGAAAAACTGGTGGAGATCGTGCGTGAGAACTTTGATCTTCGTCCGGCAGGAATCATCAAAATGCTGGATTTAAGACGTCCGATCTACAAACAGACTTCTTCTTACGGACACTTTGGAAGAAACGATCTGAATCTTCCGTGGGAAAAACTGGACAAAGCAGAAGTATTGAAAAAATATTTATAACAGTAGACGGAATGCCTCTTTTGGTTTATAGTAATACGAAAGAGGTGCGGAAAATAAAAAAGAAGGACAGGGACCTGCACCAGGGACTGTCCTCTTTTCTGTATTAGAGCATGCAGGATGGGAGGCGATGAAGATGAAATTAAAAACCAAGCTGATTCTTGCGTTTATGATCGTGATGATTCTGCCTACATTGTTTACAACTGTAGCGATGACGGCATTTGCGCCAAAAGCGGTGAATGATATTCAGGAATTATATCTGATCATTGTATTTTGCACGGCATCAGCTCTGATCTTCTGGATTTACAGGACGGTTTCACTGCCGCTTGCAAAACTGCAGGCAGCGGCCCGCAATATCAAAGAGGGCAATCTGGATTTTGAAATTAAGAATGAGACCAATGATGAAATCGGACAGCTCTGTCAGGATTTTGAAGAGATGCGTTTGAGACTGAAGGCAAACGCAGAAGAAAAGGTGGCATACGATAAAGAGAACAAAGAATTGATCAGTAATATTTCCCATGATCTGAAGACACCGATCACGGCTATCAAAGGTTATGTGGAAGGAATTATGGATGGAGTTGCAGACACTCCGGAGAAGATGGACAGATATATCAAGACCATCTACAATAAGGCGAATGAAATGGATCTTCTGATCAATGAACTGACATTCTATTCCAAGATCGATACGAACCGTATTCCGTATAATTTTACGACGATCTCGGCAAAGCAGTATTTTGGTGACTGTGCAGAGGATTTGTTTATGGAACTGGAGGCAAAGGGCGTACAGTTTCGGTATAGAAATTATCTGGAGACAGATTCTAAGGTGATTGTGGATCCGGAGCAGCTTCGAAGAGTGATCAGCAATATTGTAGGGAATTCTGTAAAATATATGGATAAGTCAGATCCTTCCATTACCATGGATTTAAAGGATGTAGGAGATTTTGTTCAGATTGAACTGGGAGACAACGGAAAAGGGATTGCGGCGAAAGATCTTCCGAATATATTTGACCGGTTTTACCGGACAGATGCGTCACGGAATTCTTCCAAAGGCGGAAGCGGGATCGGGCTTTCGATCGTGAAAAAAATTGTAGAAGAGCATGGCGGAAAGATCTGGGCTACCAGTGAAGAGGGCGTCGGGACAACCATGTACTTTGTAATCAGAAAATATCAGGAGGTACCAATGAATGAGTAAACGAATATTGATTGTAGAAGATGAGGAAAGTATTGCAGATTTAGAGCGGGACTATCTGGAGTTGAGCGGATTTCAGGTAGAAGTGGCAAATGACGGAGAGACAGGACTGAATAAAGCATTGAAAGGGGAATTTGATCTGATCATTCTGGATCTGATGCTGCCGGGGGTAGATGGATTTGAAATCTGCCGTGAGGTACGCAGTCAGAAGAATACGCCGATCATTATGGTTTCTGCAAAGAAGGATGATATTGACAAAATCCGGGGACTTGGACTGGGAGCGGATGATTATATGACAAAACCATTTAGTCCGAGTGAATTGGTGGCGAGAGTGAAGGCCCACTTATCAAGATATGAGCGTCTGATCGGAAGCAATGTGGAAGAAAACGATGTGATCGAGATCCGTGGACTGAAGATCGACACAACCGCAAGACGAGTATGGGTCAATGGAGAAGAGCGTTCCTTTACGACAAAAGAGTTTGATCTTTTGACATTCCTTGCAGGACATCCGAACCATGTATATACAAAAGAAGAATTATTCCGGGAAATCTGGGATATGGAATCCGTAGGAGACATTGCGACTGTGACGGTGCATATTAAAAAGATCCGTGAAAAAATCGAGTATGATACATCTCATCCGCAATATATTGAGACAATATGGGGGGTAGGATACCGGTTTAAGGTATAAAATAGAGATGAAGACAGACTGGCATAATTTGTACAACAAAATTCAGGAAAAAAGAAAAAAAGTAACATTCAGCACCATGCAGATCATTGCATTTGGGTTTTTGGGAGTGATTTTTCTTGGCAGTATTCTGCTGTATCTTCCCATTAGCAATCAGGAGCCGATCGCATATCTGGATGCGCTGTTTGTATCCGTGTCTGCAGTGTGTGTAACCGGCCTGGTGACGGTCGTTCCGGCAGTACAGTTTACAGTATTTGGCAAGATCATACTACTTTTGCTGATCCAGATCGGAGGGCTGGGCGTGATCGCATGTACCATGGCAGTATTTCTGGCAATCCGCAAAAAGATTACGATGAAAAGCAGAGTCATGATCCAGCAGACGTATAATTTAGAGACGTTGAGCGGGCTAGTACGTTTTATTATTCGTATTTTGAAAGGGACAGTTCTCGTAGAGGGAATTGGAGCTGTGTTATTTGCATTTTATTTTGTGCCTGAGTATGGATTTATCAGGGGACTGGCATATGGGGTCTTCCATTCTGTGTCCGCATTCTGTAATGCAGGAATTGATATATTGGGCACCACCAGCTTTATGGAATATGTTAAGTCACCGCTGATCAGTCTGACGACCATGTTTTTGATCGTAGCAGGGGGTCTTGGCTTTACAGTCTGGCATGATATGCGTATGAATCTGCAGGATGTGGCAGGACAGAAACGTCCGTTAAAACGAATGTTTACCAGGTTGCATCTGCAGTCTAAAATCGTCATCATTATGACGGTCAGTTTGATTCTTTCAGGAACGTTGGGATATTTTCTGTTGGAGTATCACAATGATGCGACGATTGGAACATTTGGAGTTGGAGAAAAGTTCCTTGCTTCTCTTTTTCAGTCTGTGACAACGAGAACAGCGGGTTTTGCTACAGTTTCCCAGGCGGATCTGACTTCAGCGTCTAAGCTGTTTGGATGTATTCTGATGTTTATCGGAGGTTCACCGGGAGGAACAGCAGGCGGTATTAAGACAACTACCATGGCAATTCTGCTGCTTACTTGTGCAGCAGTAATCAGGGGAAGAAAATCAACAGAATGTTTTGGAAGACGTCTTGCAGAAACCAATGTGCGTTCCGGAATTGCAATTGTATTTCTAACATTTGCAATCTGGCTGGTCGGGTTATTTGGAATCGCAATTTTGGAACCGGATGAGAGATTTATTGATTTGATATACGAGGCCACCTCTGCAATTGGAACAGTGGGGCTTTCTGCAGATCTGACTCCAGCTCTGACCAGAGGAAGCCATGTGATCCTGATGATTCTGATGTATGTAGGAAGAATTGGACCGATCACGATGGCACTGGTATTTTCGGGAAGAGAAGATATGCAGGCAAAATTCAGGGATTTGCCGGAAAAACGGATTATGTTAGGATAGAAGAGGTAGAAAGACATGAAAAAACAATTTGCAGTGTTTGGATTGGGAAGTTTCGGGCGGAGTGTTGCCCTGACACTGGAAAATCTGGGATGCGATGTAGTGGTAGTAGATAAATCATATGAAAAGATCCAGGAGATTTCAGATATGGTCTCTTATGCGATGCGGGCGGATGTGTCAGATCCCGATGCACTTCATGCACTGGGGGGAAGAAATCTGGACGGAGCAGTCGTTGCGGTCTCTGAAAATCTGGAAGCGAGCATTATGGCCACGATCATCTCCAAAGAGATGGGAATCCCGTATGTGCTGGCAAAGGCGAAAGATGAGCTGCAGGGCGCGATTCTCGAAAAGGTGGGGGCAGATGCCATTGCCTATCCGGAGTGTGACATGGGAGAACGAGTTGCAAAAAGCCTGATGTCTACTGCGTTTACGGACTGGATCGAGCTGTCGTCCGAATACAGTATGGCAGAGGTGGCAATTCCGGAAAAATGGGTAGGCAAAAGCCTCAGTGAATTAAAAATCCGGGAACAGTACGGAATCAATGCAGTCGGAATCATTCAGGGAGAGAAGGTGGAGGTTACCCTGGATCCCTATGCACCGCTTCCGAAAGATGCAATCCTGATTTTGATCGGAGCAACCGCTGTTCTGGAAAAATTTCATACATGGAAGTAGGAAAGATGATCACAAGTACAAGTAATCAAAGAATCAAAGAATTATCTCAAATACAGAAAAAAAGCAAGGTGCGGAGCCGCGAGGGAGTTTTCGTTGCAGAAGGGATCCGCATGGTGAGGGAAACGCCTTATGAGCGTCTTGTCAGCCTGTATTTTTCGGAGAGTTTTGAAAAAAAATATGGAAATGAAGTATTGGATGCAATTTCCGGGGGAGATTTAAAAATCCGGGAGCAGATTCGGAGAAAGACGGAGATTTTGTCTGATGCGGTATTTTCTTATGTGTCTGATACTAAGACACCGCAGGGAGTTCTGGCAGTGGTGCGTCAGATGGAGTATACACTGGAGCAGATGACAGATGGAGTTATCCCGCATCTGATGATCTTAGATAACCTGCAGGATCCGGGCAATCTGGGAACAATCTTTCGGACAGCGGAGGCTGCCGGAGTGACAGGTATCATCATGAGCCGGGACTGTGTGGATATTTATAATCCGAAGACGATCCGCTCGACAATGGGGGCGCTTTACCGGATGCCGTTTGTATATGTGGAGGATCTGAGAGAAACGATCCATACATTAAAAGAAAAAAACATCAAAAGCTATGCGGCACATCTGGATGGAAAGAACACCTATGATAAAGAAGATTACAGGCAGGGAACGGCTTTCCTGATCGGGAATGAGGGAAACGGACTCAGAGAAGAGATTGCACAGTGTGCGGATACCTGGATCCGGATTCCGATGTGCGGACAGGTGGAGTCGTTGAACGCAGCAGTGGCAGCGACAGTTCTGATGTTTGAAGTCAGCAGGCAGAGGAGAGGATAAACCATTTTCAGAAATTGACAGGGGTGATAGGATGGAACCATTGTTAGATCTGACAAAAGAATATGGTCTGGTGCTGGATGGCGGCGGAGCAAGAGGGGCCTATCAGATCGGTGCATGGACAGCGCTTGAGGAAGCAGGCGTGAAGGTTTGTGCGGTGGCAGGGACTTCTGTAGGAGCATTAAACGGTGCTCTGATCTGTATGGACAGTGTGGAGAATGCACAGAAGATCTGGGCAGAGATGAAGTTTTCCAGAGTCATGGATGTGGATGATGAGTGGATGCAGCATCTGTTTAGCAAAGATGGAAAATTAAAAGAAGTACTCTCTGAACTCTGGAAAAAACTCTCAGATGGAGGTGTGGATGTTACCCCGCTTCGAAATCTGATCCACGAAGTGGTGGATGAAGAGAAAATCCGGCATTCGGGAAAGGCGTTCTGTCTTCTGACATTTTCTGTGACGGATATGAAAGAGATGGATCTTTCGCTGGAAGATATTCCCGAAGGTACTCTGGAAGATTTTTTACTCGCCAGCGCTTATCTGCTTGGATTTAAAAATGAAAAACTGCAGGGAAAGCGTTATATTGACGGAGGCGTGATCAATAATGTTCCGTTGAACTCTCTGCTAAACCGCGGGTATAAAGATATTATCACCATCCGGATCCACGGGCCGGGAAGAGAGCCCCGGGCAAATATCCCGGAAGACGGGGAGGTTCATGAGATCAGCCCGAGAGTGCGGCTGGGAAGTATTCTGGAATTTGACAGCAAAAGGAGCCGGCAGAATCTGAAGATCGGGTATTATGATGCAAAACGGATGCTCTATGGTCTGGAAGGATTTATGTATTATCTGGAGCAGACCCATGAGGAGACGTGGTATGAGGACAGATTGTGTGAGATTCCGGATCTGGAGAAAGCCGAGATGGCATTTGTACTGAAACTTCCCATCGGGTGTTCTGCCAAAGAGCTGTATCTGGCAATGCTGGAAGCAAGCGCCAAGCTGCTTCGCATTCCAAAATATCAGATCTATACGGTGGATCAGCTCCGTGACCTGGTACAGACACATTATGAGAAACTGGAAGATCAGATACATCTTCCGAGATTTACACACACATTGATTCAGATAGAAAGGAACAGAACTATGAACTTAAAAGGAAGAAATTTTTTGACACTCAAAGATTTTACACCGGAAGAGATCACATATCTTCTGAATCTGGCAGCAGATCTGAAAGAGAAGAAGAAAAACGGCCAGCCGGTTGATTTCTACAGGGGCAAAAATATTGCACTGATCTTTGAGAAGACCAGTACAAGAACACGCTGTGCATTTGAAGTTGCGGCACATGATCTGGGCATGGGTTCTACCTATCTGGATCCGACCGGTTCTCAGATCGGAAAGAAGGAAAGTATCGAGGATACTGCAAGAGTACTGGGAAGAATGTATGATGGAATCGAATACCGCGGATATGGACAGGAGATCGTGGAGGAACTTGCAAAATATGCCGGGGTTCCGGTATGGAACGGTCTGACCAATGAATATCATCCGGCACAGATGCTGGCAGATATGCTCACGATCCGTGAGAATTTCGGTACTTTAAAAGGTCTGAAACTGGTGTACATGGGTGATGCAAGATATAACATGGGAAATTCTCTGATGATCGCCTGCGCGAAGTTGGGACTGGATTTTGTGGCTTGTACAACAGAAAAGTATTTCCCGAATGAGGAACTGGTAGAGACATGCCGCGGATATGCAAAAGAGTCAGGAGCAACGATCACACTGACAGAGAATGTAGAAGAAGGAACAAAGGATGCGGATGTTATCTATACCGATGTCTGGGTATCTATGGGAGAGCCGGATGAAGTCTGGGAAGAGAGAATCCGTGAATTGTCTCCATATAAAGTGACAAAAGAAGTGATGGCAAATGCAAAAGAGTCTGCGATCTTTTTACACTGCCTGCCGGCATTCCATGATCTGAAGACAAAGATCGGAAAAGAGATGGGAGAACGGTTTGGCATTACAGATATGGAAGTGACGGATGAAGTATTTGAATCCGCACAGTCCAAAGTATTTGATGAAGCAGAAAACCGGATGCATACGATCAAAGCTGTGATGGCAGCGACACTGGGAGAGATGTAATTGAAAGCGGAAATTTTAAAAATGCTGCGGGAGAGTCAGAACTATGTTTCCGGGCAGCAGATCTGTGAGCGGTTCCAGGTATCCAGAACTGCAGTCTGGAAGGTGATCAAACAACTGAAAGAGGAAGGGTATGAAGTGGAAGCGGTACGCAACAGAGGGTATCGCCTCTCTTCTCTTCCGGATATTCTCTCCCGGGAGGAGATCGTCAGTCAGATAGATACTGTCTGGGCAGGACAAAACGTGTATTATTTTACAGAAACAGATTCCACCAATATTCAGGCGAAAAGAATGGGAGATCAGGGGGCGCCTCACGGAACTCTGGCAGCAGCAGGACAGCAGACTGCCGGAAAAGGCAGAAGAGGAAGAACCTGGGAGTCTCCGGCGGATCAGAATATTTATATGTCACTTCTTTTGCGTCCGGAGATCGCACCGGTCAAAGCACCCATGTTGACTCTGGTTATGGCATATGCGGCTGCAATGGCGCTTCGGGAATGTACGGGTCTGGATGTACAGATTAAGTGGCCCAATGATCTGGTTATCAACGGGAAAAAAATCTGCGGAATCCTGACGGAAATGAGCACAGAGATTGATTATATCAATTATGTTGTCATTGGAATCGGGATTAATACTAATATTGAACAATTTCCGGAAGAACTAAAGCAGACTGCCACATCACTTCGGATTGAAGCAGGACACAGTATCAGACGCAGTCCACTCATTGCAGCAATTATGCGGTGGTTTGAAAAAGCATATGCCGAATTCATGAAAACGGAAGATCTTTCGGGAATCCAAAAAGCATACAATGAATTGCTTGTGAATTGCGGACGTGAGGTCCGGGTTCTGGAGCCAAAGGGAGAATGGCAGGCAGAAGCTCTTGGAATCAATAACGGTGGTGAGCTGCTTGTAAGAAAAGCGGATGGAAGTGAAACAACGGTCTATGCGGGAGAAGTTTCCGTGCGCGGTATTTACGGATATGTTTAGTCATATAAGAAAGGAAACTGAAAATGGAAGAAGAAATTGTGCTTTGTGCGGCGAACTCTTATGAGCAGAAATACTATCTGAATCCCGAGTTTGAAATGCTGCCTGAAAGTATCAAGCAGGAATTGAATATTATGTGTGTACTCTACACAGAAGATGTAGGCGGGATCTTGATGGTTTTCTATGATGAGGATGGAAATCTGGAGTTTCGGGTAGATCACGAGGAGAATGATTTTTCGTTTGATGAGATCGGCAGTGTTTTGAAGATCAAACAGCTGCAGCAGACAAAACAGGAGCTGTTCGAGTCACTGGAATTGTTTTATAAGGTGTTTTATCTGGGAGAAGAGGTTGATCTGGAAGAAGAGTAGAGTACAGATCCTGAGAAAAGAAACGAGAGAAAGAGTTAGAGTGTGAAAATGAAACAGTTGAAAATAGGAAATGTTTTACTGGAAAATTCTTATGTACTCGGACCTATGGCAGGCGTAACAGACCTGCCATTTCGCTTGCTTTGCAAGGAGCAGGGAGCGGGTCTTCTGTGTATGGAGATGGTCAGTGCAAAAGGTATTTTCTATAATAATAAGAATACGGAAAGTCTGCTTCAGATTCATCCCGAGGAAGTACCGGTATCGCTGCAGTTTTTTGGTTCGGATCCGAAGATCGTCAGCGAGATGGCGAAACGGGTCGAGGAACGTCCGTTTTCCATTCTGGATATCAACATGGGATGTCCGGTGCCAAAGGTCGTGCGAAACGGAGAAGGGTCTGCACTGATGAAGAATCCGAAGCTGGTATACGAACTGGTCAGTGCGACGGTAAAGGCGATCAAAAAGCCGGTTACCGTTAAGATCCGGAAAGGGTTCGATGATGAACATATCAATGCGGTGGAAATCGCGAAGATCATTGAAGAAGCAGGTGCGGCAGCAGTAGCCGTACACGGAAGAACAAGAGAACAGTATTATTCCGGAAAAGCGGACTGGGAGATCATCCGTCAGGTAAAAGAGGCAGTTTCCATCCCGGTGATCGGAAACGGAGATGTGACTTCCGGGGAAAAAGCAATCGCCATGCGTGAGCAGACAGGGTGTGACGGGGTGATGATTGCCAGAGGTGCTCAGGGGAATCCGTGGATCTTTTCGGAGCTTTTAGAATACGAAAGAACAGGACGGCTTCCTGACAGACCGGATGTGGAAGAAATCAAACAGACAATGCTTCGGCATGCCAGACTCCAGATCGAGTATAAAGGTGATTTTACAGGAATCCGGGAGATGCGCAAACATGTGGCGTGGTATACAAAAGGACTGTATGGGGCAGCCCGTCTGCGGGATCGGATCAATCAGGTTGAGAGCTATGCAGAACTGGAAAATCTCTTGACATCGTTATAACGATTGAGTATAATATTGAAATTGTGAAATATACTTGAATTAGAGATATGGACAGGCAGAAATGTCCTGTAAATACAGGAAAAAGCCGAAGATAAAGTTTTAAATAAAAGAGCAAGATCAGGAAAGAAAGGAAGCAGACAGGTATGGCAGAGGCAAAGAAGAGATTACTTACTTATGCAGGATTGAAAGCGCTGGAGGATGAACTGGAAAATCTGAAAGTTGTAAAACGTAAAGAAGTGGCAGGAAAGATCAAAGAAGCCAGAGAGCAGGGAGACCTTTCAGAGAACGCAGAATACGATGCGGCAAAAGATGAGCAGAGAGATATCGAAGCCCGTATCGAAGAGCTGGAAGGCATTTTGAAAAACGCAGAAGTTGTAGTAGAGGATGAAGTTGATTTAGACAAGATCAATGTAGGATGTAAAGTAAAAGTATTTGACATCACATTTGACGAAGAGATGGAGTTCAACATTGTAGGTTCTACAGAGGCGAACAGCCTGGAAGGAAAGATTTCCAATGAGTCGCCGGTTGGTCAGGCTCTGATGGGTAAAAAAGTCGGAGAGACTGTAGATGTAGAAACACAGGCAGGAGTGATTCAGTACAAAGTACTTGATATCAGCCGTTCTATGTAGTAGAAACCAGACCCCTTTATTACAAGGGGTCTTAATTCGCATTTAGGGAACACATAAAAGTGTACCGGATGCCCGAAAAAGGAAGGAGAAAATATCGTGTCCGAACAGCAGAAAAAAGCACAGCAGGAACCAGATTTAAATCAGTTGAGAAAAGTTCGTCGCGAAAAACTGGCGGATTTACAGGCAAACGGAAAAGATCCGTTTGTGATCACAAAATATGACCAGACACATCACAGTCTGGAGATCAAAGAGAATTTTGAAGAGCTTGCAGGAAAAGAAGTTTCTATCGCAGGACGTATGATGTCCAAACGTGTGATGGGAAAAGCATCTTTCTGCAATGTACAGGATTTGCAGGGAAATATTCAGTCTTACGTTGCAAGAGACAGCATCGGAGAAGAAGCTTACAAAGAGTTTAAGAAGATGGATGTCGGCGATGTGATCGGAATCACAGGAGAAGTGTTTGAGACAAAGACAGGAGAAAAATCCATCCACGCTTCTTCCGTGACATTGCTCTCCAAGAGTCTTCAGATTCTGCCGGAGAAGTTCCACGGACTGACAAATACAGATATCCGCTACCGTCAGAGATACGTGGATCTGATCATGAATCCGGATGTAAAACAGACATTTATCAATCGTTCTAAGATCTTAAGTGCGATCAGAAGATATCTGGACGGACAGGGATTCCTGGAAGTAGAGACACCGATGCTCGTATCCAATGCCGGAGGTGCTGCTGCAAGACCGTTCGAAACACACTTCAACGCACTGGATGAAGATTTCAAACTCCGCATCTCTCTTGAGCTGTACTTGAAGAGACTGATTGTCGGAGGAATGGAGCGCGTATACGAGATCGGACGTGTATTCCGTAACGAAGGTCTTGACACAAGACATAATCCGGAATTTACATTGATGGAGCTGTACCAGGCGTATACAGACTATAACGGAATGATGGATCTGACAGAGAATCTGTACCGTCACGTTGCACAGGAAGTACTTGGAACAACTGTGATCGAGTACAACGGTGTGCAGATGGATTTAGGAAAACCGTTTGAGAGAATCACAATGGTAGATGCAGTGAAAAAATATGCAGGTGTGGACTGGAACGAAGTGGAGACACTGGAACAGGCAAGAGCACTTGCAAAAGAGCATCATGTAGAGTTTGAAGAGCGTCACAAAAAAGGAGATATCCTTGCACTCTTCTTCGAAGAATTTGCAGAGGAGCACCTGATCCAGCCTACATTTGTAATGGATCATCCGATCGAGATTTCTCCGCTGACAAAGAAAAAACCGGAGAATCCGGAATATACAGAGCGTTTCGAGTTCTTTATGAACGGATGGGAGATGGCGAACGCATACTCTGAGCTGAACGATCCGATCGATCAGAGAGAACGTTTCAAAGCACAGGAAGAGCTGCTTGCACAGGGAGACGATGAAGCGAATACAACAGATGAAGACTTCCTGAACGCGCTGGAGATCGGTATGCCTCCTACAGGCGGTATCGGATTCGGAATCGACAGAATGTGTATGCTGTTGACAAACAGTGCAGCGATCAGAGATGTGCTGCTGTTCCCGACGATGAAGTCCTTAGACAAATAAAGCCAGTAAAATCAAGGGCTTGTGGACATGAACATTTGTTTTGACATCAATTTGACATCAATTTTATCTATTTTGGTGGATTTATATGGACCAAAATGGTTGTTTTTCAAAAGTTAGATTAATATTTGGAAAAGATATTTTATCCATATTTAAGAACCGTTTCTAGAGTTTGGAAGCGGTTCTTTTTTGTTTGTTATGGTTCAAAAATAAATTTAGGAGGAAGTCAAAATGAATAAATTTACAGCGTTAGGAGCAAATGAAATTACGAAAAACATAACTTTTCAAGGAGAGATGCATCAGAAGTTCTTTCTGCTTTATCTTCCGGAATGCAGAAGTGAGGATGTGTATCATCAGGCATTGATCTATTGTCTTGGAATTAGCAGGGATACACGAGAACATGTGGAAGAAATTTACGATTTTGAAACAGGATGCGTCAAAACAGAATGTATGAGTGCCGGATGGCAGACCAGTGGGAGTCTGAAAATTATTCGGATGGCATTTAATCTTTACTGCAATGATACACCGACAGTATATGAAAAGGAAGACGTAGAAAGTCAATTAAAAGAGTGTGGGCATTATACAGTAGAAGATTTGTTCTGTTGTGAGTATGCGCCATACTTCTGGCAGGCGATTCAACTTCGTTATCCAGAATATTGTGGAATGTGAGGTGGAACATGTTAAAAATCAGATTGCAGGGAACTACAAATGATATTAAGTGGTTCAAAAAAATATTGGAGCGAGATAAAAGGATTACGCTTTTAGAAATATCACAACCATTCCCGAATAAGGGAACGAAAAAATATGTTCGTGTATATGCAGAGATAGAAAAAGGAACGAAATAAGCGGAGGAGACGTTATGTGTAAAGTAATCGCAGTAGCAAGCCAGAAAGGCGGAGTCGGAAAGACAACAACCTGCATCAATCTTGGTGCAGCATTAGCAAAAGCAGGAAACAAAGTGTTGCTTGTGGATAATGATCCACAAGGGCACTTGACCATAGGATTGGGATTTTCCAAAAAACAGAGAGTGACACTGAAAACAGTTCTGGAAAATCAGATAGAGGAACTGGAACATCCATTAAAAGGTGCGATTCTGAATTATGGTGAAAATCTGGATATCATACCGGCCAATAAAACATTGGGAATGATGGGGATTTATCTGTCAACGGTAGAAGAAGGGGAACTGGTACTTGGTCAGGCATTAGAAGAAGTTAAAGGGAAATATACGTATATTTTAATTGACTGTGGTCCGTCACTGGGGGCATTGTCGATCAATGCACTGGTAGCCAGTGATAGTGTCTTAATCCCAGTAGAACTGGATAAGTTTGCAACAGATGGTTTGGAGGAATTATTGAGAACCGTGCGAGTAGTAAAGAAAAAATATAATCCGCAGTTGGAGATAGAAGGAATCCTTTACAATAAAGTAGAAAGCCGGTTGAACAATACCAAAATTTACCAAGAAGCAATCGAGACAGCATACGGGGAGCATGTGTATATTTTTAAATCCTATGTTCCCAAAACAGTACGGATTAAAGAAGCTCCGAATTTTGGCCTCAGTGTTTTGGAGTATGAACCAAAAAGCGAAAGTGTCCGGCAGTACCTGTCCTTGATGGAGGAGGTGGCAAGTCATGAATAAAAGAAAAGCAGTCATCTCTCTTGCCGGGTACGAGGACATTTTTGAGGATTCTATGGAAAACGGAGAAAGGGAAGAAGTTGTCAGACTCCCCATCAGTCAGTTTCATACGTTTCGGAACCATCCTTTTCGTGTGTTGGACGATGAAAAAATGGAGGAAACAGTAAAGAGTGTCAAGCAATATGGCATTCTGATGCCGGGAATCGTCCGTCCGCTTAATACGGGAGGATATGAAGTAATTGCAGGTCATCGCAGATGGAGAGCCTGTGAACTGGCAGGATTGAAAGAAATGCCAGTGCTTGTCCGGAACATGACAGATGAAGAAGCTACGGTGATTATGGTTGATACGAACATCCAAAGAGAAGATATTTTGCCAAGTGAGAAAGCCAAGGCATATAAGATGAAATATGAAGCCATGAAGCATCAGGGCAGCAAAGGGGAAAAGTTTACGGCGGATTTGGTAGGAGAAGCTGCCGGTGAAAGTGGAAGAACCGTGCAGAGATATATCCGATTAACAGAACTGATTGCAGAACTTTTAGATGCGGTGGATCATAAAGTGATTTCCATGAAAGTTGCGGAAAAACTATCCTATTTATCTGTGGAAGAACAAGGCTGGGTATGGGAGTGTGTGAAAACCGCATCTGTGCAGATTCAGGACAGACAGGCAGAATGTTTGAAAACACAGAGTAAACAGGGATTGCTGGATCCGGCCATGGTTCAGGATATCCTGATGAAGAAAACAAGGAGCCGGGGGCAGGTGACGATTCCGGAAAAAAGGATTGCAGATTATTTTCCGGCAACTTACAACAAACAGCAGATTGAGGAAGTGATTTATCTGTTATTGGAACAGTGGAAAAAACGACAGGAAGGTGAAAAGGATGGAGAGCACAATAAAATTTGACTATTTTCGAGGAATGGAGGCGGAACAGTATACATTCTATCGAATTCCAAAGGTCTTGTTTACCGCAGAATGTTTCCGTGAACTTTCCTGTGAAGCAAAAGTCTTGTACGGTCTTTTATTAGACCGTATGGGATTAAGTATTAAGAACCGATGGTTTGATGAAGAGGACAGGGTTTATATCATCTTTACTGTCGAGGAACTTGCAGAATTATTAAACTGTGGAACTCAGAAGGTTGTACGTCTTTTAAAAGAATTGGATGCAAAAAGTGGAATTGGACTGATTGAGAAGAAGCGTCTGGGGTTGGGAAAACCAAATGTAATCTATGTGAAAAACTTTATGATTCAGGAATTGACAAGGGCAGAAAAACAGGATTTAGAGGCGGAAACCCTTGAAAATACACTGAATGGTGAAAATCACAATTCAAGAAATGTGAAAATCACAATTCAAGAAAGTGCAAAATCACAATTCAAGAATGCTGAAAATCACAATTCAGGAAATGTGAAAATCACAATTCAAGAAAGTGCAAAATCACAATTCAAGAATGGTGAAAATCATCATTCCAGAATTGTGAAATCGGACATTCCAGAATATCCAAAATCACAATCTAATAATACTGAGTATAGTGATATTGAACATAATGAGAATCAATCTATCGATCTATCAGAGGGGGATGTGATGGAGCGAAAGAAATATTACCGAAACATGGTACAGGAGCAGATTTATTATAAGAGTTTGATTCAAAATCCACGTTATCAGAAAAATGAAGTGGACGAATTGGTGGAGCTGACTGTAGAAGTATTGATGCTGCCAGATGACAGAATGATTTGGATTGCAGGAGATGAAAAACCTGCGATTCTGGTGAAAGATAGATTCCAGATGTTAAATGATGCTCATTTCGAGTATGTATTGGATAGTATGAAGAGAAACACAGGGAAAGTTCAGAATGTGAAAAATTATTTGTTGACCAGTTTGTATAATGCACCGTTGACTATGGAGCATTACTATCGCTTGGCAGTGAACCATGACTTGTATGGAGTCGGACAGGCAGGGTAATAAACGATCAAATTTGTGACACGATGTCGTAAAGTGAGGTGGACGATAGAATGAGTTGGAAAAATAGATTAATGAAAAAAGAAAAAAACAAGAGAAATAAGCAATTTGGAATAAAATGTAAAGAAACTAATCACCTGATTGAACTGTTGGGGATGCTTTGCTTATTTGGCTTAATGAATCTCTGGGAAGTTGTATTTCCAGAAGATACGATATGGAATCGTGCGATAAGCATTTTATTAGGTGGAGGTGGGCTTTATTTTTTTCAAAAGCTTATTCTGGGTTCATCCAAAAATGAATGAAAGGATTGAAGTGCAGAAATTAAAAAATTTGGAGAAAGGAGTTTAGAGGATGGCATATCAGGAAAGCGAGATGGAGTGGGAAGAATTTTGGGAATGGATTCACAATCTGGAAGACGGAAAAGTATTGGAGGTAACATTTGAAGCCGAATCATCATTTGGATTTTGTAAGGATTAAATTAATTACCGAGAAAAGATTATACAGTGAGGAAGAATTGACGTCATCACAGAAAGTAGTTCAATTTATTTCCAAAGAATTAGCAGAATGTGACAGAGAAGTACTTTGTATTTTGAATTGTAATGCAAAATGTCAGGTGATCAACATGAACGTTGTCAGTATGGGATCATTAACAGAAACACTGGTAACAGGACGAGAACTTTTTAAAAGTGCGATTCTTTCTAACGCAAGAGGGGTGATCTTAATCCATAATCATCCGTCAGGAAATTTCACGCCAAGTAAGGAGGATTTCCTGGTTACAACTAAAATGTGTATCGGAGGGGATATTTTGGGAATTGATGTGTGGGATCATATTATCATTGCAGGAGGAAGTGGAGAACGTTATTCTATGGCAGAACAGGGAAAAATGCAGGAGTTCAGGAACAGATGGAAAGAGGCGGGGGAGTTTGTGGCAGATCCGCTATTTCAGCCACCAGCGAAGGAACAACGTTTTGGGAAACACTTGTAAAAGATATCGTAGAAATGGTTTTGTAGAAATGCTTGAATCGTTGCTGATGTTTGGCTAAAATAGTTGTAGTATGAGAGAAAATTAGGAGAAGTGCTATGACATATTATGTAACTGGGTATTATCAAGGAAAATCAATTCTAAAACGGGAAGACCATCTCTTTTTTCTGAAATGTGAAGAAGCCGAAGCACCTACAGGGACGATGGTAGAAGTTGATGCAGCAAAACCAGTATCAGAACTTTCAGAGAAGGAACAACTGGAAATTTTTCAGATTTATACGAGGTAAAGCGGAATGGAAACAAAGAAATATATGGAAAAACGGAGTTCGAGCGGACGTAAGGTAACCTAAAGTAATCTGGAATGCATCTTGCAACGGTGCTATACTAAAATTAGAAAAGTATAGAAAAAGGAGCGAAGAGGAATGAAAGAAATGTGGAAAAAATACAAACGACAGATCCAGATTGTCGGGGGAATCTGTTTGATCGCAGTATTGGGAATCGGCGGATATGTAGCAGCGAATCAGGATACAGCTGTGCAGACACAGACAGAGATGAAAAAGGAGACGAAGTCCTCTGATCAGAAGATCGCAAAAAATGATACAAAGGATGCAGCCCTTGAAAAGAAAACAGATACGAAAAAGGAGGCTGTAAAAAAAGAAGACACAAAGTCTGATAAAGCAGTGGAACAAAAGGAGACGATAGCGAAAAAGTCGGAAAGTGCTGACAATAAGTCCACAGAAAAAACAAATAAAAAAGAAGAGGCAAAAACGGAGAAAGAGTCGGAGAAAACGGATTCCAAACCATCGGATCAACCAGAGTCGAAACCGGAGCAGAAGCCGAGCAAGCCAGAATCGAAACCAGAGCAGAAGCCGAGCCAACCAGAATCGAAACCAGAAAAACCACAGCACACGCATACCTGGCAAGAAAAGACTCATACAGTCAATCATCCGGAAGTGGGGCATAACGAGCAGTATGTGGTGAAAGAAGCCTGGACAGAGACAGTCACAGAAGATGTGTATGATCCTTGGGAGTGCTGCAATGTTTGCGGAGCGGATATTACTGCTAATGTTGATGAGCATATTAAGCAACATATGATGAATGGAGAAGGGGGAAGATGGCACACAGAGTATTACAAAACAGTGACGAGAACGGTGGAACATCCGGCAGAGTACGGAACACGTTATGTAGTCGATACTCCAGCTTGGACAGAAACTGTCAGTGATGGATTTTTCTGTACCGGATGCGGGGCAAAGAAATAGCAGAGAGGAGTACATATGGCAGAGAAAGAGCGAATGCAGCCATTCTGGTATCAGGGGAATCTGATTGATCCCAATGAAGAACTGCCGTTTCCCTTAGAGCAGTTGGAAGCGGAGAACGCTTGGAATGACATGTGGGATGCCATGACAGAAGAGGAACAGGACGCTTATATGAAAGCGGAGTTTGGAACAGAACAATAAACAGAAGACAGGAAAGAAAAAAGAACATTCGAAAGAGTGTTCTTTTTTTGCATCCATTTTGAAGGTAGGGAGCAAAAATGAGACGATATCGGAACAGAATCCGGATTGCGGATTCTTCTTAAATGATAGAAAGTATCAAAAATAAAATAAAAGAAGGAGGAAAAATCGCATGAAAAAATGGAAACGGATTCTATCAGCTGCATTATCAGTTCTATTACTATCGGGAAGTATATCCGTTTGTGCGGCAGAACGAACCTATACAGACCGAAGTGAAGTCATTGGAACTGCGGTGGTAGTAGGAGACGAGGATTCTGCAGGTGGAAGTTCTTTGTTTTCCAGACCGGGAACAATCGCAACAATTACCCCGGGGAAGAATCATTCTTATGGCAGTTGGGGAACGTGTGAATTTAATGTAAAGACAGAGACTGGAAACCATCTTGGCTTCTGTGCGGAACCGAACTCAGGAACACCATCTGGAAATTTTAGTGTTTCGATTTTGGATGATTCGATTGAAAAGAATGCCAATATTAAGGCGGCAGTCTTATGCTATGTCATACCAGAACTTTACGAAGCATTGGGAAAAAATATCTATAACGAAAAAGATAATAATACCTATGCATACTGTCATGCGTTAGTAGGATATCTTTATAGTGGAAGTTTAACGGGTTTGTCAGCAAGTATGGCAAACGGAGTTAAAATGATGCGCGATACGGTGAATGCACATCGACAGACAAATCCGACACTGATTTCTTATATGCAACGGTATCAAGTCTATGTAGCGTATAACGATCAGCAGGATATTGTGTGGGTAGAAGAGCAGCAAAAAGGAAGTATGAACCTGAAAAAAGAGTCTGCTAATCCAGAAATGACAGATGGGAACAGCTGTTACAGTCTGGAAGGAGCAACTTATGGTGTTTACAAAGAGCAGGCTTGCACTACAAAAGTTGCAAATCTGACTACCGATGCACAAGGGAACTCCAATACAGTGGAAGTGGATGCGGGAACCTATTACGTCAAAGAGACCAAAGCCCCGAAAGGATTTGTCCTGGATAAACAGGTACATCCGGTTACAGTTACAGCTGGAAAGACAACGGTGCTGAAAGTAAAAGATCTTCCACAATTAGACCCGGTGGGAGTGCTGCTTGGAAAAATTGACAAAGAGACCAACCAGAATAAACCACAGGGAAGTGCCTCGTTGGAAGGTGCAGAGTTTACTGTGAAATATTATCAGGCACTTTCGGATAGTGATCCAGGGCAGGCAGGACAGTCGCCGGAGCGCACTTGGGTGTTTCGAACAGATAAAGATGGATTTTGCAACTACAGTCAGCAGTATTTGGTATCAGGTGATGAACTTTATTTATCACCAACAAAAAATCCAGCGTTGCCGCTAGGAACAGTTACAATTCAAGAAACAAAAGCTCCGGAAGGATACCTTATAAACTCAGAGATATTTGTGATAAAAATTACAGATGATCCGAATGCGGATGAATCTGTACATACTTACAATCAACCCAAAATTCCGGAAACCCTACTGACACTGGATATCGTAAAAGTCTTAAAAGGAAAGGATACGCCAATCCCAGGCGTGGTATTCCTACACACGGACTCCAAAGGAAACCAGGAGGAAGTGACAACGGATGAAAAGGGACAGGCCGTGTTGAAGGGGCTGACCCGTGGCACCCATACCGTGCAGGAGAAAAGCGTACCGGATGGGTATACTAAAAATCCAGGGGTCTTGAAGTTTTCGGTGGACGAAAATAACAAGATCACGTTGCTGGAAAATACAGCAACGGACAAAACCGGAACTATGAAATTTACGCTTCGTGAGGATGGAACAGCACAGCTTCACGTAGAGGACGTCCTGGCACCGTATGAACTAATCATCCATAAGGTCAACGACCATGAAAAAGTACTGGAAGGTGCAGAGTTTACCCTCTATACAGACAAGGAGTGCAAGCAGGAATTGCAGAAAGCGACCAGTGGAAAAGATGGAATCCTGCGGTTTCAGGATCTGGAAGTGGAAAAGAAATATTATCTGAAGGAGACCAAAGCACCGGACGGTTATCGGATCCCGGTGAATTCGGACGGCACGGATATCGTGTATGAGATCTACACCAAGAGCGATCCGCAAAAAGATCTCTTTGAATACTATGTGAATGGAAAGAAGTATACAGATGCAACTGGAGACTTTGCAATCACGGGAACGAAAGCAGAACGGGAAGTGAATCTGAAGGTGGTCAATCCGATCGGAATGAAGATGCCGGAGACGGGAAGCCCATGGACAGCGGGGATCCTACTGGCAGGAGTTGGAATAATCGTGGCAGGATATGTGATGATGATAAGAAAGGGGAAACAAGAAGATGAAGAGAAGTAAAGTGTGGATGTTAGCAAGTATCTTAGCATTGGGTGGAATGAGTGTGAGTACCGTAGGGGCTCCGCTTTTGACGGTACAGGCTGCGGAAGAAGTCGTGGCAGCAAAGGAATATACGACCCAGGGCGGAATCGCCAACATGGGAAGCGGCACGGCAAACATTACCATCAAAGGGAATGAAGGCCAGACTCTGGTAGGAAAGAAATTTCATGTGTACAAGCTGTTCCTGGCACAGAATGCACAGGGCATGGAATCCATCAATTATACCTTTAACCCTACCTACGAACAGGCATTAAAGAACGTGGCAGCAAAGGCACTGTCAGTTCCGGTGGATGAGGTCACGGAATATATGGTCATTGACTACATCCAATCTTTGAACTCTTACAAGGTGGAAGGAGCACAGACAGAACAGGAACTGGAAGGGCGTTACAGTAAGTTCCGTTACTTTGTAGAAGATCTGCGAAATGAAATCGAAAAACAGGGCGTACAGTCTGATGTGGTGAATATCAAGGATGTAAAATCCGACAATTCCGTCCAGTTGACCGGACTGGAGTTTGGGTATTACCTGGTAGATGAGATTACGGATGTGGAAGGCACTCATTCTGCAGGTTCCCTTTGTATGGTCAGTACGGCAAATCCAAGTGCAGAGATGCAGGTGAAATCGGATTATCCAAGTGTGATCAAAAAGATCCAGGAAGATGATCAGAATCCCAATCTCACAGATCCGGATGGATGGAATGACATTGGAGACTATGAGATCGGACAGACTGTTCCATACAAATACGAATCCAACATCCCAAACATGAACGGATACAAGACCTATTACTATGCATGGCATGACAAGATGGACAAAGCTCTGACGTTTAAACCGGAAAGCGTGAAGATTACGATTTCTGATGAAAAAGGGAAAAGCTACACCTTAAAAGAAGGGGAGTTTACAGTCAAAACGAATCCGGGTGGAGGAGATAGCTTCCAGGTGGTTGTTCAGGATATGAAATCCATCGTAGATAAGCAGTTCCCGAACTTTAACGAGAAACAGGAAAATACCTATGGACAGAAAGTGACCCTGACTTATGAGGCAACGTTGAATGATCTGGCAGCCAACGATACGGGACGTCCGGGCTTTGAGAATGATGTGCGGCTGGAATTCTCCAACGATGCAGACAGCAACAATGGGGGCAGTACCGGATTTACACCATGGGATACGGTCGTCTGCTTCACCTATCGGATTGACATTGTGAAAACCAATGACCATGACAAGGTGCTGCAGGGTGCACATTTCAGGTTATACAGTGACAAAGACTGTAAAAACGAAGTCTACGTGAAACAGGGGGATACAGGCTATCATGTGATCAACCGGGATTCTGCCGGAGGTACGGATCACACAAGTGGCAGCCAGCCACAGGATGCGGTGGAGATGGTATCCGGAGCGGATGGACAGGTGATCCTCATCGGTCTGGATCAGGGAACCTATTGGCTGAAAGAGACCAAAGCTCCGGATGGATACCGGTTGTTAAAAGACCCCATCGAGATCAAGATCATCCCCACCTACACGGATGACCGAAACAATTACATCAAGGGGCAGGGTGCTACGGCAGAAACGTTGAAGGAGCTGCAGGCAACGGCACATATCAAGAGCTTCTATGATGGAGTCACAGATGAGAAAGACCTGCAGTTAGAAACGAATCCAGAACAGGGAAATGCGAACCTGACCGTTGTCAACAAGGTGGGAAGCAAACTTCCAGTGACTGGTACTCCGGCACTGGCAATCCTTCTGATCACAGGAACAGGGCTGATGGCAGTGGCAATGACAGTTGCAAAAGCAAGAAAGAAGGAATAAGGAATGCGGAAACGATGGGGGATCTGGGTGTTGTTCCTACTTGGATTCCTTTGTTGCTGTCTGCCCCTTCTGGCACATCTGTACAGTCAGAAAGAGCAGGAACAGGTGATTGCAACCTATCAGAAGACCATCCAGGATCAGAAACTGGATGTAAAAGAACTACGGAAACAGGCAGAACATTACAATAGCATCCTCTATCAGACCAATGGGGCAACCTTATCTGGGGAGGATGCACTTCTTTTTGGGGATGCGTCTTACGCATCCCTGTTGGATACCACCGGGACGGGGGTCATGGGAAGTATGGACATTCCAAAGATCGGAGTGGAGCTGCCGATCTATCATGGAACCAGTGAAGAGGTCTTATCGAAAGGGATCGGGCATTTGCAGGGAAGCAGCCTCCCGGTAGGCGGGGAATCCACCCACAGCATTTTAACCGGACATCGGGGACTTCCCCAGTCAAAACTTCTGACCCGGCTGGATGAATTGGAAGAAGGGGATTACTTCTTTTTCCACGTGCTGGATGAAACCCTGGCCTATCAGGTGACGGAGATCCAAGTGGTAAAGCCCGAAGAAGTCTCTGTATTAAAGATCCAGGAAGGGCAGGATCTGGCATCGATCATTACCTGTACTCCTTACGGGTTAAACACACACCGCCTGATCGTAACTGGAAAGCGGGTGCCTTATGAGGCAAAAAAAGCAAACAGCATGGGAGAAGAACTGCCCTCTGCAAGGGAATTGGTGTTTACCCTGTTGCCGTTTGCGTTCTTATTATTATTCCTCCTGTATATCTGGAGAGAAAGGAGACGGAGAACACATGAAGCGAAATATGATGACAAGATTTAGTGCCGGATGTCTGGCACTGCTATTGACCTTTGGGAGCGTCTGCAGTGTGCAGGCAGCTCAGGAACCAGCAGAACCGAATACCGGGCAAGAGACACAGACCGGGCAAAGTCCAGAGCAGACGGTACAGACGGGAAGCGTGACCGTCCAGCTGACACCGGGAAAAGAGGGAACCAGCGTAGCGGATGTGGAGTTTTTCCTGACGAAAGTAGGGGAGATCCAGGACAGCACCTATACGCTGCTTCCGGAATATGAATCCACAAAGATCGATTTGAATACGCTGACCACGGCAGAGCAGTTGGAGGAGGCTGCCAAAACGCTGGCAGAGACAGCCAAACAAGAACAGGGCAAAAAAACAGATGGAAACGGACAAGTCGTGTTTGAAAAACAGGAGTTGGGAGTGTATCTGTTAACGTCCAAAGACCAGCCGGGGTACGACCTGGTATCCCCGACCCTCTTAAGCATCCCTACCATGGAAACAGACGAAACCTTACATTACGACATTAAAGTGGAACCGAAGCACACCCCGAGACCAGCCGAGCATACGGCACCCCAGACCGGACTGTTTGATGCCACCATTTGGTATGTAGCAGGGGGAGTCCTCCTTCTGGTGCTTGCCGGGGGACTGGTAATTGCAGCAAAACGACATGGGAAAAAGTAAGGAACTTATGGGATTGGCCTTTTTGTTGGTGCTACTGGGGCTGGGCTGCCTGTTCCTGGCATACCGGGAACAGGAACCATTCCAGGAGATCAAAGTCAAAGGGGAGGCGCTGCAGAAACTGGTGGTACAAGAGACTGTCAGCCAGGAGGCAGATCCCATGGAACGTACGATCGATTTTGCAGCGCTGCAGCGCATCAATCCGGAAATCGTGGGATGGCTGTATGTACCCCAGATTGGGGTAGACAGCCCTATCCTGACGGGACAGACGGATACAGAATACCTGACCAAAGATTTTGAAGGGGCATACAGCCCGCTGGGGAGTATTTTTACCTTTGCCGGAGCCAGGCTTTCGGACAGTCAGGTGTATCTGTTTGCCCACAACATGGCTTCCGGACAGATGTTCGGGAGCCTGAAACAATTCACGAACGATGCGTTTCTGGCAGCAAATCCGCAAGCCTATCTGTATACACCGGAGCGTGTCCGGAAACTGCAGGTGGAAGACTGGACGTATCTGCAGGCGGATGATCCCTGCTTTTCCAGTCGGGAAAGTCAGGAGGCTGCCAGGGTGACGCTTGTGACCTGTGTGGGATATTTCCAGACCCCAAAGCGGCTGGCAGTGGAAACAAAGGTAGTGGAAGAACGCACTGCCTTTTAGAAAGGAGTGAGAAAGGAGTGCGAATCCATGAAGAAACGAAATAAGATGTTGCTGATAACCAGCATGGTTCTGGCTGCCTGTGGCAGCCTTTGTCTGGGACGTTCCCTGACGACTCTACCCGAAAAGGAACGTCCCAAAATCGAACAGAGAGAAGAATCCGAACAAAAAGAACCGGATTTGGAAGAAGCTAATCAACCTACAGAGCCGGAAGAACCGGTGGTATCGGTACCTCAAGTGCCAGTGCCAAAAACCGGGGATTCCTGGTGGTGAAAAAAGAAGGAGGATGTATGGAAGAAGAGAAAACAAGGGAATTTCCGGAGCCCGAAGGATCCGGAACCGAACAGTATCTGGAAGAGATGCAGCGCATTTTTGCTGCACGAGAAGCAACGTACCAGAAACGGAAACAAGAGTATGAACAGAAAAGCCAGGAACTGCAGAAGATCCAGACCGAGCTTGGAAGACAATACCAAAGCCTGGAAGGACAGAAACAGGAGCTGGCATCTGCACAACAGAAGCTGGCAGAACAGGAAGCAGCCCACCGGAAGGAACAGGAAGCTCTGCAGCGTGAAAAACAGGACTTTGAACAGACCAAGAAGCTCTATGAAGGACAGCAACAGGAACTGCTGATGAAGAGCCGCTTGGAACTGGAACAGCTGCGCAATGAGCGGATGGAAGCGGAAGATCTGAAACGGGAGTATGAATATAAGATCGGCCAACAGGAATGCGGAATCCCACCGTCCCTTCCGGATTTGTCCGCATATGTGTCGAAATTGGAATACGAGGCCGTGAAACAGGAACGGGATGCGCTCTTACGTTCTCAGCAGGAGTGCTGTACAGAACAGGAAGAACTGAAACAATTACGGGAGGAGAACCAACACCTGACTGTCCGGCTAGAAGAGCAGAGATTGTTATTGCAGGAACTGGAAGAAAAACGGACATCTTTACTGAAACAGTTGTTGGCCAGTAAACAGGAATCTCCAAAAGTTGTAAAGGAAGAGGAAGTCGTGCTGGCATCCCAGCAACCGCTTGCGCCAAAAGAGGAAAAAGAAGAGGAACTTCCAGAGTGGAAACAGCGCCCACTGCGGGTTGCAATTCAAGAGGAACCGGAAATTACCAGGGAAGAACTGACCGCAACGGTTTTACAGAAATATCTGCAGAACAACCATCCTGAGTTTGAACCGTTGGAAATCCGGCATTCGGAGCAGGGCGAACAGCTCCATGGAGAGGTAGGAAAACTGTCCTATGCTTTTTTGTTTTTGGAAGACTTGATCCAGTTTGACATTTCCGCAAAACGCAAAGGCGGAAAAGAACTGGAAGAGAAATTAGAGCGGCTTGGGAAAAAGGTGCCGGGGGTACAGTTCCAATATTCCAAAGGGGAGGGGCGTGTGTATGCCAGTGGATTTTTGACCAAAGATCTGATACCGAAACAGGCAATGAAACAGGTCTTTGAGGTGGCAGACTATTTCCGGGGATAAAAACGGAATGTTCCGAATTTCGGAACAGGAAAGGAGAACCAATGTTTTATAGCATCATCGGGATTGCCCTGCTTCTGCTATCGGCTGGAACCATTGGATGGATGGTGGTACTGGAAGTCCGGGATCGGAACAGGAATCCAATCCAATCGAAAAAAAAGCGATGGAAAAAACCATACTCCCAGGCATTTTTGGATGCAATTCCCAGAGCCTATGCATCCTCCGGAACGCTCCGGGGGATGTTGATACTGTTGATCGAGCAGTGGCCAAAAGAAAATGGGAGGGCAAAAGCAGCCCTGGATTATCTGGATCATAGCCGGTATCGGGACTATGAAACGACACTGTCCTATCTGTCAGATTCCAGTGCTGCCTGTGAAACACGGATGGAGGAGGTGCTAAAAAAAGAGATCCAGAAGACAACCGCATTAACCTGTCACTAAGCACGGAGGAGTCGTGCTTTTTTGAAACAAAATGAAAAAGAGGTTCCGGATTTCGGAACAGGAAAAGGAGATTGTTATGAGAAGAAGTAATTGGAAATCGAAACGGGTCGTTGTGATCGCAGTGATCATTGGAATTTTATGTGGATTAGCTGCCGCTTATTTCGTAAACCAGAAATTTGGAGCTGCTTATATTGGACTGACATTTTTTATCACCATGCCAGTTGTAGCAGGACTTTTGATGTTTTTGATGATCCGTGTGTTTCACATCGGAGATTAGGAGGGGAAAGAAGATGAGACAAAACAAGATCCAGAATGAAAGAACAAATGAAAAAACAAACCAGAGAAAACTGGTGAATCCAACAAAAAAGGAATGGTATTGGCACGTGGCACAGTTCGGTGTGGGCTGTCTGCTCTTATTTTTTGCAGTAAACGTCCCAGTGTTTGCGGCCGGAAATGTGGACACGTCCCAGATCACCGGAGGATTTGATGCAATTTATCAGGTGATCGCAGCGATTGTATCTGCGATCGGTTCCATCTTTCTGTTATGGGGACTGTTCGAGTGGGCACAGTCATTGAATACACAGGATGGTGGGGCACAGTCCATTGCATTTAAACGAATCGGAAGTGGTCTGATAGCAACCCTGGCACCACAGATCATTATGGTCATCCGGACAGGACTGCCAAGCTAGGAGGTGATGGCAAATGCCAGGATGGGTAGAAGACCTGTTGAAGGAAATGTTCTATGGCCCGTTTTATCAGCTGGCAAAAGTCGTCTGGGATTGGTGCATCGGATTGAGTACGGGGGTCATTAGTCAAGACCCCCAGCACTTTTCCCCGGCCACTTGGAAATTTGTAACAGATACTCTGTATCCCTGGGCAATGGGAATCGGTTTATCCATGATGAATGTCTTTTTCATCTGCGTATTTCTAAAAGCAGCCTCCAATTTAAAAGAGAACATCACCTTGGAGCTTTGTATTGAAGGGATGATCCGGCTGGTGGCCTTAAATGTGTTGATGCAGATGGGAATGCAGTTGATGAAGACCCTGTTTTCCATGGCATCCCTGATGGGAGGAATGGTATTGGATTTCCAGGCACCAGATTTTTTCACCGGCGAAGTGGATGCCGGAAGTGTTCTGTTCTGGTGGTTCATGGGATTTTTATATTTCTTTATCGCACTGATCTGTGGAATGCTGATCTTTTTGACTCTGTTCAGCCGTTATGTCAAGCTGTATCTTTTGACCGTGACCTTCCCACTGGCCATGCCGAGCATGGTGTCAGGACGTGGGATTGACGAAACAGCGAAGAGCTGGGTGAGAAGTTTTTTAGGAAATGTGTTTGAGATTGTGGTGATCGCTCTGGTGATGTCGATCTCCGGGCGGATCATCGGAGGCATGGATCTGCAAGGGGACAGCTTTGCAGATTTCTTTGACGGATTTGGGCAGGCACTGACCTCTACAATCTATATGATCGGAATGGCAGTGTCGGTACGGGGCGCAAGGAGCTTTATGAAAGAAACCTTCCACTTATAAACAACTTGTTCCGAAATTCGGAACGGAAAGGAGTAGAAAGAAAGGATATGAAAATCGATATCAACAAAGATTTTGAAACGGCATATCAGCAATCCATCTGGAAAGGGCTGGATCTGAAACAGCTGATTACGGTAGGCTGCTTTTTGCCGACGGTGATCGGGATTATGGTTGCCCTTTGGTATTTTTTAAACGTTCCGCCGCAGGGAGGCGTTTACATTGGAATTCTGGCAGCACTGCCGATCCCGTTTTTGGGACTGTTCAAATACCGGGGAATGTCTATCCCTATGTTATGCAAAGAATGGAAGTATCTGCAGAAAACAAAGAAACTTTGTGGGGAAACAGAAACTGCAGCCGGTCAGAAACACCGAGTATTTACCATGCATCCATCGAGAAAGGAGCGATAAAAAGAAATGGCAATTTTTAATGGAAATAAGGAATTTTCCAAGAAAAGGGAGCTATCCCAGCCTTTGGTTCCGGTACCCAAGAACGTGCGTCAGGCATTCAACATCCATAAAGCCTATGCAAACGGGGTGTTCCAGTTGGAAACCAAGAAAAAGGATACATTGTATGATCGGTGTTATGTATTTGAGGATATCAATTACATCAACAAGAACCGGACAGAAAAAAAGAATTTTTTATCAGAACTGATGTTCTGGCTCAATTCTATGGATGCGTCTTATAAGATTACGTTGTGCAACGAGTATCAATCCGTAGAAAAATTTCTGGAATCGATCCGGAACGAGCGTAATGAAACAGAGTATCCAGACATTGCAAAAGGGATCCGGCAGTGGCAGGAATCGAAACTGGCGGATGCCAACTCCACGGTACGGACACTGCGCTATCTGACTATTACCTGCAGGGCAGACAGTCTGGCACAGGCAAACATCTATTTCCGGGCATTGGAGCCTATGATCGAGGATGCTTTTGCAGGATGGGGCAGTGACATTGCTGTGTTGGGAACCCTGGATCGGTTCCGGGTGCTCCATGGGATGCTGCATCCGGGGGAAGAATTTCCACAGGTGGTGCTTCGGGAAACCCTGCAGGACTGGAAAAGTGATGTGCTGCCACGGAGCATCCAGCAGTTTAATGATTACCTGATTCTGGGAAATACCATGATGACGGTTCTGACGGCGACCCAGTATCGGAAATCTCTGGATACGGACACCTTTTTACATACTTTAAGCAGCCTTCCTTATCCGTCTTTTGTGACGCTGGACTTTGCTCCGGTGCAACAGGAAGTCATCAACGATAAATTAGTTGCCATGCACATGAACAATGAGCGGGAAATCAATGACGAGATCGAGCAGAAGCGGCAGGCAGGGCAGATCGTGACCTCCCCTTCTTATACCAAAAAGAAACGGCGGGATGAGATTGAGGAATACATTGAAATGGTGGATGCCAACGATGAGAAAGGGGTCTTTTTAAACCTTCTGGTGGTGTTGACGGCTCCGGTGAAGGAAGGCGTGGAGCTGTTGCAAGAGCGGATGGAAGAGGTCTGCGCCATCGGACGTTCTGATAAAGTGGGCGCCTTTTTGGAGCCTTGTGATTTTCGACAACTGAAAGCCTTAAATACGGCACTTCCAATCGGTGGGAGACAGGTGGATTATATGCGGTTCTTTCTCACCTCTTCTTTGGTGGCATTTAATCCCTATCATGCCCAGGATATCCTGGAGCCGGGCGGAAAGATGCTGGGGATCAATAAAACAACGGGACGGTATCTCATTGCCAACCGGAAACTCCTTCCAAACCCTCACGGGATCATTGTGGGATATTCCGGTTCTGGAAAATCCATGCTGATCAAGCTGACCGAGATTTCCCAGACCTTGCTTGGAAGCGAAGATGACATCATTGTGCTGGATCCCCAGAATGAATTTGAAGATATCTGCAGGGAGTATCAGGGAGTGTATTTTGACCTGACCCCTAAAAGCGGGATTTATCTCAATGGATTTGAAGTGACCCAGGAAGTCTTTTCCGGCAGTAAAGAGCTGAAAGCGGAATTTGTGGCCAAACAGTGTGAGTATGCAAAAGGACTGGTGCAGGCGATCATGAAAAATATCCTGGTCACCCAGGAGCACGATTCCGTGGTGAGCCGTTGTACGGAGCAGATGTTTGCCCAGGTTTTTGCTCAAAAGCGGTTAAAGAAACAGCCCACCTTACTCTGGCTGCGGGAAGAGATTGGAAAGGAACTGGAACAGGTACAGCACGCTCATGATGAAGCTATCATCCGTCCCATCTACAACTCCCTGGAAGAGTATACCACGGGCTCCTGTGACATGCTGGCACATCCGACCAATATCGAATTCCAGAACCGTCTGGTGGGATTTGGGATGTGCAACGTGCCGGAAAACAACTGGGAGGCTGTCATGGATACGGTGCTGCATTATCTGTCTACCAGAATGGATTACAATAAAAAGTTGCAGAAAGCCACACACTTAGTGGTGGATGAGGCACAGGTGGTTTCGGAAAAACCGGGATCTGCAGATATGCTCAACAATGCAGTTATTACCTTCCGAAAGTTCGGAGGAATCGTAACCCTTGCTATGCAGAACGTGGTGGCAGCTCTGGCCAACAAAAAGATGGTAGAGCTATTCCAGAACTGTTCCTATAAATGCTTTTTAGATCAGGGCGGTGTGGATGCCCAGAGCCTGGCAGAAATCCAACCCTTATCCGAACGGGAATTCCGTGCCTTGGGAACGGGAAAACCGGGAGAGGGTGTGATCGTCTGGAATAAAAAAGTGGTGCTCTTTAATGCCCGGATTGAGAAGGATAATATCCTGTATGAAAAATACTCCACCAACTTCCATGAAAAAGCACAGCGGAAGGCAGAATGTTCTTCTGTGATGGCAGTTCCTGTGAGAAAAGAAAACGTGACGAAATCAGAGGAAGAACCGGAACTCTGGGAGGAACGGGTGCCCCTGCAGGTGGCGTATAAACCGGAACCGGAGATACCTCAGAACTGGCAGGAGGAATCCCCCGATGTGCTGCAACAGGGGTGGGGGGGGGGAACAGGAGTGGGAGACCGTGCTGCAGCTGGCAGCGTTTGCCCCCATCCGGCTGGGAGATGTGACCGCACTGTTAGAGATTGCACCACAGGATGCACAGCGGTTGTTGGATACCATGGTTCAGGCAAGGGCGTTGGAAGAGAAAGAGGGCTGGTATCAGATAAAGTAGGTGAAATCAATGAGATTAAATGAAACAAAACGAAAACAAAGGGACTTGCAGGAAGAAGAACTGGAAGCACTCTGGAACCAGATGGAGCTGCAGAACCATCTGAAGAAAAAGAAAAACTGGGATGCCTGGATGGATGGGGAAGTAGAAGCACAGATCGAGGAGGAGATCCAGGAGTATCTGGCAGCATCCAGTGATCCTACCGTATATCTGAACCGGAAAGAAGCGAAAGCCTGGAACCGGATGCCAAAGTCCAAACAGAAGCGGCTCTTGCAGAAAGGATCCCAACAGGTATTCAAAGAGTGGCAGGCAGGGAAGCGAAAGGAGTTCTCTGGCGACAAACGGAATCCGGAGGATTCCATGGAAGATCTGGTCTTTTTGCAGTCAGGGACTTCCCCTTCGGGAATGCAGAAATCAGGAAGGACGGGACAGAAAGGGATTTGGAAACCAGAAGGAGTGTCAGGAATGCAGGAACCATCCAGAGGCAATGCATTTCCCCCGTTCGGTCAGATGCAGAGTTCATCCAGACCGGGGAGAGCTGGCAGGGCAGGAAGCCGGAATTTTAGGAATCTCCGGGAGGGAAAGCCTGGATCCCAGATGAGAGGAGACCAGCAGGAACCAGCCCGTTCTGCGATGCAGGGAAGATCCCCGTCTGGATACACAGGAGCGGGAGCGACAGGAATGAAACATCCAGGGGCTTCTGTTGCAAACAGTACACCTTCTGTGACTCCGGCAACTCTGGCTACTCGGACAGCAAAGAAAACTGCCCAGACCTTTCAAACCTATATTCAGGGGGTGAACCAGGCAGCCCAGCAAGCCATTGGAGAAGAGCGAGCAAAACTGGAAGATGCCAGACAGCAGCATGCACAGGTAGGAGACTTACCCTCGTTTGTCAAATATCTGGGGGCAACGGTGGGAAGTATGGTATTGGCCGGGGCAGCCATGGTACTGCAGCTGGCGGCGGCACTTTTGACCGTGCTGGTGACCATGCTGGCCTTTCTGTTGGTAGCGGTATTGGCAATTTCTTTGATTGTCGGTGTGATCGTGTCTTTGATCGGCGGGTTTTTAGACCAACAGCCGGCAACGGGACATGGATTGCCTCCTTTCGTAACAGAGGATATGATGGAAGCTTTTTTTGCCGTACAGGAAGAGAGCGGGATCCCGGTATCCACGGGAGTGGCACAGCTGATTGCAGAATCCGGATTCGGGTTATATGGGCCAGGTGGTAACAATGGACAGGGACTCTCCCAGTTGGCGTACGAGTATAAAAATCTGTTTGGGATCAAATATTTTTCCGGAGACCAGTATGCCATTGGCGGTGTGGACATGTCTACCGGAGAACAGACCGGAAATGGGAATACCACCATCACGGCTGCGTTTTCCGTGTATCCGGATTATGGAGCCTGTATCCGGCAGCGAGGATGGATGTTAAGCCGGGAACCTTATGCAAGTAAGGTGTCTGCGTATCGGAATAAAAACGATAAAAAATATTCAAAAGAAGATGCCAGAGGATTTATGAATGGAATCCGTGCGGCGGGCTGGGCAACGGACAGTTCTTATGTGGAAAAATGTGTGCAGCACATGGACAATTATAACCTCTACCGGTTCGATAACATGACTTATGAAGAGTACCAAAAAAGCGGAGGAGGAAACTACGATGGAACGGTGACGCCACTGATGCAGAGCATCGTGGATCATGCCGCTAATAATCAGGGAATTTACCCTTGTACCCCGGATATGTGCGCCCAGTGGGTGACTGGAATTTATCAGGCTGCAGGAGCACCAACAATCCCTTATGGGAATGCCATCGATATGTGGAACAACTATAAAAATACGGGCAATACCAGCATGGAAAACATTCCGCCGGGAGCCATTGTGTGTGGCAGTGGATACGGAACTATGGGCAGCATATATGGACATGTCGGGATCTATCTTGGGAATGGAATGGTGGCCAATAACCGGGGCTATTTTTCCGTGGAAAGTCTGGAAGAATGGTGCAGTTGGCAGACCGCAACCTGTCAGGGACATACGGGGTGGATTGGTTGGGTGTTCCCAGGTGGAGTTCCGGCAAATTAGAACAAAAAGAAAGGATGAAAAGAATGAGAACTTACCGAGTTATGAAAAGTAAGAAAGGGGATAAAATGCAGTGAGAAAAAGAATCGGAATTATGATGGCAGCCATGATACTTTTGTGTGGGATTTTGACAGGCATCGGAATCTTTCTGGTTGTTCTGAAACAGGAGAAATTACCGGAACAGAAACCAGAAAAAGTGAAGCAGGAATTACAGAAAAAATCAGAAGAAACACTGGAAGATCCAAAGCAGAAACCAGAGGAAACAGAGCCAGAAAAGGAAGCAGAAGAACAAGCGGAGGAACCACTTTCTATGGAGCTTTCAGGGTTAAATGAGGAAGCACTTTCCATGATGGGAATTTCGAAAAGAGAAGTGGCAGATGCGTTGAGAACATGGACACAGGAACATGGATTTTCCAGTGCCACTGGAGCACAGTTCATGGAGCCGATGCTGGTACGATTTTCAGAAGAAAAATACAGCATGGATTGCCAGCTTCTTTTTGCAGATGGAGGCAATGGAATCCAGCCGGAGGATGTACAAACCAAGCTGACGATGGACTATTTCAAAGAGAAAAAGTTGTTGCAGATTCATCCATGAAAGGAAACCAAACTGCAAGGCAAAAAGAGAAAGGTTACAGATTGAATATTTTATAGTATCCAGGGGTCTTAGGGGCATTCCCCTAACAAGATGGCAGGATGTTTGTTAAACATTATGCGTATCTTGCCAATTTTCCTCTGGGAAAATTGCGTAGAAAATCCGTAGATTTCTGGAAGTTTGCAATACAAAAGCATACAAATATGCTGTACAAATGTATGCTTTTTGCGTGGGAAGGAAAGAAAGGAGACGGCATGGCGAAACAGATGAAAAGTTTTCGGCTATCGGAAGAGGCAATCGCTGTGATTGAACACCGGAATCGGGAACTATATCGATCCGGTCAGGCGTATGTGGAATCCCTGCTTTTGGGAGAAAAGAAACGACCAATGGAGGAACAACTGCTGGAAGTTTTGGAGGAGATCAAAGGGGAACTGAACCGGCAGAATTATAAGTTGGAAAAGCTGCAGAAATGTTTGGATTCTGCATTGGAACAGAGGAGAAAAACAGAAGAGAACAGACTGCCATATACCCCGCCGCCCTCTGACATTATTTGAGGAAAAAAATTTGGAAAATAGGATGATAGCAAAGGAGTAAACGTAATGAAGCTACAGGAACAATTAGAAAAAGTACAGAAAGATCTGGAAAAAGTTGAAGAGCGCAGAAAAGAACTGCAGAAAAAGGAGAAGGAATTACGAACCAAAATCGAATTGGAAACCGCAAAAGAAGAGGCGAAAAAGAATGAAGAAATCCGAAAGATTGTAGAAGAAGCCTATGGACAAGTGGACGGGGCAGATCTGGAAGCATTTCGTCAGTTTATGCAGGAACAGGCTGGGAAGAGGAAGCAACAAGAGGAAGAATTCAAAGGATATGATCTGGGAGGAATTTAAGTGAAGCGCAATGTATTGGTAGGTGTCCGATTTTCTCCAGAAGAGCATGCATATCTTTGTGAACAGGCAGAAAAAGATGTGGAAACCCAGAAGAGAAACGGGACGAAAAATCTGTCTGCTTATATCCGAAAACGAGTGTTGGAAAGGTCTGGATACCAAGAAGAAATACAGATCCAAAAATCCTTGAAAGAATTGACTTATCAGTTTCGGAAAATCGGGACGAACATCAACCAGGCAACCAAACAGTTACACATTGGATATGAGCCCATGGCGGCAGTTAGTCGACTGCAAAAAAATATGAACGTTTTGGAACGACAGCTGGAAGAAATGAAAGAGGAATTCAAACAAATTTATGGCAATCACAAAAATATTAAACATTAAATCCCAATCGAATCTCCACAATGCCATCGAGTATATTTTAAAGCCAGAGAAAACGAAAGAGCAGTTGTGGGTTGGTGGAAATGCCGGGAACACGACACAAGAGGTGTACCGAACCATGATGGATACCAAACAGACATGGGGAAAGCTGGATGGAAGAAAAGGATACCATATCATCATCAGCTGGAAACCAGGAGAATGTACGGAAGAAAAAGCCTATCAGATCATTCAGGAATTTTGTCAGGAATATCTGGGCGAGAACTATGATTATGTGTTTGGAATCCACACGGATCGGAAGCATTGCCATGGCCACGTTGTGTTCAATTCCGTGAATCGAGTTACTGGTTATAAATATCGTTATGAACGTGGGGACTGGGAAAAATTTATGCAGCCAATTACAGACAAGCTTTGTGTGAAATATGGGTTGCCGAAACTGAAATATGACAAAGGAAATCAAAAAGGGGTTTCTTATGGAGAATGGAAAGACGGTGGGAAAAGCAGCTGGAAAAAAATGATCCGTGCAGACATCGATTATGCCATTTCCAAGTCAGAAACTTATGAGGAATTTTTAGAGCAGATGGGATCCATGCATTACCAGATCCGGGAAGGAACATCCAGGGAAGAAGGAGAAATTTTGTCTTTGAAGCTGCCTGGACAGAAGAAGTACTGCAGAACGAAAAAGAAAACATTAGGGGAGGCCTATACAGTTGTTGCCATTCGGGAGCGAATAGGGAAAGAATGGAAACGGTATCATTATCCAAAGTCACCCAAAATAAAAGTTTGCCGTAGCAATGGAAGATGGAACAGAGCGTATCGGATGGGAGGCTACCAGGCAAGCCACATCCGGGATATTTATGAGATTCAGAATCGATATGCCAAAGGAAATCCTTATGCAGCCAATGCAGGATCCATGAGAAAGCACTTGTTGGAAATCCGTAAATTGCGGGATGATTGCAGGTATTTAGTAAGAATGGATATCCGAAGCAGGGCGGCATTGGAGCAACGGGAAAAGGAGGTCTTACAAGAAGAAAAGCGTTTGAAACAGCAGCGTAGTCTGGAATGGGAGTTTCAGAATCATGGGACTTACCAGAAATATCAGGAGCTGGAAAACAAGTTGGCGCAGATTCCAGCATGGGAAGATCGATTTGAGCAAGTGTTAGATGAACTGGAAAGTTTGCAGGCACAATTGCCAAATGGAGTGGACCAGATTCAAACGGGAAAGGAACAGCTACAGGAGATTCGTCAGGAAAAGCGATTGATCCGTCAGATCAAACAGATGGATGAAGAACACAAACAAATCCGAGCATTTCCTAAGCAATCGCTACATTCAGGTTCAAAAGAAATTCGATGGGATCCGAAGAAACCGCAAAGAAAAGGAGGCAAGAAGTGGAAAAGAAACGGGAAATAACAGAAGAACAGGTCAAAGAATATCAGATGCTTCTGGCACAATGGATGCAGCTTCCAAAGGATGCCTTGGAAATCCTAAATGAGGATATGCCGTGGCGTATCCGGGAATGGCTGTATGTGTGTGCCCTGGATCAGATATCGGGGGCAGAATTACAAGCAATGAAACCACAAGGACTAAAAAAGATCCAGGATATCCGGGCGAAGTTTCTTAAACAGAAGTTTCAGGATCTGAAGGAAATCCAAACCCAGATGAACGCATTGCAAAAGCAGATGGAAGAAGGGGGAGAGAAACAGGCAACTGTTTTGTCCAGACTGCAGGAGGAAGTGCTACAGATCCTGCAGTATCTGGAACAAGAAAAACAAACTTTAAAGGAGCGGGAAGTGCAGTGGTTGGAAGAACGGCGAAAATACAAGGAACAATTCCAGCAGATGGAAATAAACAGGATGGAAGAGGAAAAATCGTGGAGTCTTTGGAATCGGCTGTGGAAGAAAAAACAGTGGAAAACACAACTACATAGGAAACAGGCACAAATGGATCAATTTGTCAAACAGGTGTTAGAAGAAGAGAAGTTTAGCCAGGAGCAAAAGAGTTATTTGCTGGATTGTCTGGAACAAGGCGAGGAAATGGAAGAAGTGTTGTATTTGGCAAAATCCTGTCTTTCTGTGGAACAAATGGAGCGAATCAAACAGTTGCTTTCTGAGCATCCACAAATGTTTTGGGGCAGTCGGAGAAAGCCATGGAATCAAAAGAAAAAGGGGAAGGAGGGATAGGGTGATGAAGATACAGGTACAGCTCTACCTGCCAGATCAGAATCAGGGAACAGTCTGGGGGTATGGAACCATTACTCTGGATCAGCTGCTGACATTTCAGATACGGATTTTGACATGCGAAAAAGGAGCAGGAATTAAGGAGGCATTTGTCAGTTTTCCCAGAAGAAAGCAGGGAGAACGATGGGAGGACTTGGTAATCGTGGAGGATTCACTACGAAACCAGATCACAGAGGCAGTCCGGGAAGCCATCCAGATGGAAATCACAAAAGATTTGTATCTTCCCACAATCGAAGTTGTGCATCTGCAGGTGTTTCCACAAGGAAAGAAACCACACCTTGTGGGAGAGGCAACGATCCGTGTCCTTGGAGTTACGGTGAAAGGGATTCTGTTAAAACAAGGAAAATATGGTATGTTTTGCCAGATGCCCCAATATTACAGTGAGAAAAAGGGATATCAGGATGTGATATACAGTCCTTCCAAACGGCTGAGGGATGCGATTTTTCAAGCCGTATTGGAAACTTATCAGAAACGACAAAAGGAGTAGCTATGGAGAACGAACGAGGAAAACAGGAAGTGTTGATGGCACTGCAGGGAGTTGGCAGACTGGGGATTATGATGGATCCGGTATTTAAATTAACAGCGGCAGGAACAATCCTGCTGATCCAGCACTTTGCGAGAATGTATAAAGAAGGACTATTAAACCGAAGGGAATTTCAGAATTTTCAGGAATTTGCCAAGCTGACCGAAGGAAATTATCAGATTGTAAACATTCCTATAGGAAGTTGGAAGGAGTTAGAAAAAGCCGGATTTGTCATCCAAATGGAAGAGCGAGGGGTTCGGTATGTAGAACTGCCGGATTTGAATCAGGCAGATGGACTTGTACAGGTGGCAATTTATGGAGAAGATAAGTTGAAATTTCAAGCCTGGTATGACCGGTTTTTAATGGCAGCGATGAAAGGGGGAGAGCATGAGTTACGGGATCTGAACAACCTGACCAGTGGAAGAACCAGTATTGTCAGTATTCCGATTGAGCAGAATGTAGACTTGCTAAAGGATGATTTTGATGTTCTGCAGGTAAATTATTCTATGCTGCCAGACTTAAATGTAGGCGATGGAGACATACAGGTTGTGGTGGCCAATGCGGATCTTGCAAAAGTGGAGCATTGGTATCGAATGTATCAGGAACAGTGTCTGACAGATGGAAAAGAAATTCCAGACTTTCACACTATTGATATGGGAAAGTACCGGGAAACAGGTGCTATGGATGAAGAATCTTATGTGGATACGTCTTCGAAAGAAATACAGGAAGCTGTCAGCAAATATGAAGGGCAAGAACCGGGAAAATTAGAACAAAAGGTATTGCAACAGGAACAATCGATCAGATCAATGAATAATGAGCAGTATCAGGAGTTTCATAATAATCCAGAGTTTATTGAAATCACAATCAATCATGAGACACTGGTCCAGGAGTCTCAATTGGCAAGTAGCTGGGATATGGAAAGGCGTGGAATGTTTGCAAGCAGAATTCCAGGAACCTGGGGAGATGGAGAGCAGACGTTGGTGTTACCTACAGAGCAGGTATTTCGAACAGATGATGGAAAAACATACATCGGATTTGTGGAACGAAAAGAGAAGCAGCTAATCTTAAATGCAGATGGAAGTATGGTTCCATCTGAAAAAAGAAGTACAGGAGAACGGTTGTATGCAGAACGGTATGAACCTGTGTCCAGAAAATTTGGTAAGAAAGAATCCCTGCAGAAAAATACTGCAGAAAAAGAAATGATTCAAAATGTAATAAAACAGGCTCCATCCAAAGTTCCGACCATTCCAAAGAAAGGAGTCTAAGATATGGTAGAGAGACGAAAATTACCATGGGGACTTTTACTCAGTTTATTTGTATTGCTGATGGTTACTGCGTATTATCTGAGTGGTCTGGCAAAACTGGAAGGGGTAACATTGGAAAATTGGCAGAATCAATTTGTCTACATCTTGTTGCATCCATTGCAGAATTGGTGGAATGATCTGACATTTACGTTTCTTGGAATTGCGCTGATTGTGTGGATTGGGATTGTTACCTATCTGATGGATTATTACCGGAACCGACAGATGGGAGTGGAGTATGGCTCCGAGCAGTGGGCAGATTTAAAACAGATTCAGCGAAATTTAATGAATAAAGATCAAACGAAGAATACACTGTTAAGCAAAAATGTGGCTGTAGATAATGGAAAACTGTCAAATATGAATCTTTTGATCCTGGGAGGGTCGGGAAGTTATAAATCCACATCATTAGTTATTCCCAATATCCTGTTAGCTTCTATGACCAATGTTGTGTTGGATATTAAGGGGGAATTGCTGCGAAAAACAGGAAATTATTTAAAAGAGAAGCATATCGCAGTAAAGGTGCTAAACCTCATCAATCCGGAAGAGTCTGACCGATGGAATCCTTTTGTGTATATTCGGGATGAAGTGGGACTGGTAAAGTTGATTACTAACCTGCAGGAGTCCGTAAAGCCACCGGATGCAATGAAAGGGGAGCCGTTTTGGGATCAGGCCGTCAGTCTGTATCTCATGTCTTTATTTTCCTATGAGTGGCTGCGGCAGGAACGGGAGAAAAAAGAGCATCCGGAACAGTACCAGGCCGCTACATTGCCACGGGTTTTAGCATTGGCAAATTTAGAGATGCAGCCAGGATCGGAAGAAAACAGTACCCGGTTACAGGAAAAAATGGACGATCTTGCAAGAAGATATGGCCCGGAATATCCACCGGTACGGGATTACCGGAAACTAAAGGGAAATATGGAAGCCCAAGAAACAGTCAGTTGCGTAATCTTAATGGTAAACGCTATGTTGCGATTGTGCGAAACACCTGCAATCAAAAGAATTTTAGAAGCTGATGATATGGAGATTCGAAGTCTGGGAACCGGGGCAGAAAATATTCCGGGAAAAAAGACGGCGTTGTTTCTGGTCATGCCAGACAATGATCCGTCTTTTAATTTTTTGATTTCCATGTTTTATACCACCATGTTTGATGTGCTGATCCATACGGCAGATCATGAATGTGGAGGGGCATTGCCCATTCATGTCAGACTGTGGGCCGATGAATTTTATGCAGGACCAAAACCAAGTAAAACGGAATCTTTGATGGGAACGATCCGGGGAAGGAATATTTCTATTGTCCCTATTTTGCAATCCATTGCGCAGATCAAAGCCTTGTTTCAACAGGATAAGTGGGAGATTTTTGTGGAGAACTGTGCAGTCACAATCTATATGGGATCCGGACCAGGAGCCAAGAGTACCCACAAATATATTTCGGAGCTGTTGGGGGAGATGACCATTGATGTCCGGAATGATGGGCGGACATTTGGGGCACACGGAAACTCCAATATTCAAAACCAGAAACTGGGGAGAAGTCTGATGACTCCTGCGGCGGTCAAACGAATGAACCGAAAGAATTGTCTGATCTTTATCGAAGGTCAGTATCCTATTTTTGATGAAAAAGCAATCCCATTTCACACCCCGGAGTGGAAGCAAATGGAACAATTGGCAGGGAAGATGGGATACCATCACCCGGTGAAAGTAATTTTTGATGAAGAACAGCGAGCATATTTCACCCTGGAACCGAAAAAGCAGATTCAGTTTTTGAATCGGGAAGAACGGGATGCCTATCAGGAGATGGCAAAAAAAGAGGATGGGATTTATTATCGGGAGATTGATCGGGAAGCCTTTTTGTATTTGAATTTCCGAAAGTATCCAAAGCCAACGGAACAGGAGATTGAAGCACAGTTTATGCAGGCAAGAAAAGAGCGGGCAGAATCCGTCAGACAAACAGTAGGAGCGGGGCAATCACAGGTTCCAGAAGATGTAACATTCTTTCAGGATTTGGAGGAAAAGCAAAAATTTTCAGATGCACAACAATATGATCTGTCAGGCAGCATTTTGGAATGTATGGAGCGGTATGCAGAGCAGTTGAGTATAGAGCAGAAAGAAATGATTGTCGAGTGCTTGGAAAAGGGGCTGACAGAAGAACAAATCAAAAGATTGATGTTCCAGACGGTGGATGAAATGAAGAATTATCAGAGGGCATATTTGTTACAGAAAAGAAAGCCTGAAGAAGTTTAAGTAGTTATGTATGAAAAGCGTAATTATGCTATTGCAATGAATTCTGATATATTAAAGTATAGTGAAAAAAGCGTATACAATAAGGGGGGAATGTGTGCATAATGGCGATAAAAATATTAAAAACAGGAAAAATTATCCAATTATGCACAATAAAGAGCCAATTGAGAAATCAAAGTTCTATCCATAGTAATTAGTTCTTTTTAAGGAAAAAGGGGGCAATTACTATGGATCAAGTTAAGCAGAGAACAATGTTGGAACTGGTAAAGGTAGCAAAAGAAAAAGGAGATGCGGACGCAATATTAGAAATAGTGCGATATATGCAGCCTCTTATTAACAAATATTCAAAAAATAGTTATTTAGCAGAATATGAAGATATGCAGCAAGAGCTGTGTTTAGCACTCTTAGAATCTATACATAAAATTAAAAAAATTGAAAATGAGGGACAATGTGTACAATATTTTGCAAATGCGATAAGAAATAGATTTTATGAAATGTATAGATCGTGGAAAGCGTTAAAAATAGAAATACTTGGAAATAGCGAGCTTTTGATACTGAATATAGTAGACAGTAAAAATTATTACTCAGAAATTGAGTTTTTTATAGATATGATATCCGGAGCAGAGTGCAAATCAGATTTACAAAAAGAAATAATGAAATGCTGTATTTTGGAAGAAATTTCTGATACAGATATTGCAAACAGACTTAATATTTCCAGGCAATATGTTAATAGGTGTAAAAAAAGAATTTTTAAAAAGATCATAGAAGAACAAGATAATTTATAAAGTTTTGTATTTCTGGAAATAATTAAACTATATAGATACTATATATCTTTTCAATACATTCCTAACAGAAGCGATTATTTATAAAATTATGAACTAAAGGAAGGTGAATGTATGGATTGGATAAAATTAGGAAGAAATGTTAAATACGCAAGAGCTAGAAAAGGATACACACAAGCAGAAGTAGCGGAACTTACAGGATATTCCGTACAGCATTTATCTCATATTGAAAACGGAACAACAAAAATGAGCATAGATTTTATGATTGCTTTGGCTAATACATTGGAAGTGTCTCTGGATGAGTTATTTTATGATAGTTTGACTGTTCATAAAATAAATGATGGATATGCCAGTATATTAGATGGTTGTAGCTTTGAGGAAAAAGAGCTAATAAGCAAAATAGCTATTGTAATAAAGGAAGAAACGGAAAAGTTCTATAAATAAGAAGTTTTTAGAAAAGGAATATATGAGGTGGGAAAGTGAATCAGGTTATAAGCAGCGTATGTGAGTTGAGTATATTTTATTGGTTTAATAAAAAGTATAAAATTAAAAAACATGAAAACTTAAGAAAAATAATAAGCTTTATTATAATTTTTGGGGTGGTGAAAGTAGAAGATTACTTTCATGTAAGTAATTTGTTGTTGCTTATGTGCAATAATTTTGTTATGTATGTTGTAATATTTTGCCTTAGTTATGAACAAAAGATAAGAACGATAATGTTTCGTAATATGGAAATACTTGCGGGAGTGATGATTGGAGAAATTTTTGTTATTTTAGTAACAATGTTACTTACAATGCGTTATGATTTTGATCTGATATTAGACGCAGTAAATATAAGATGGGGGATTATTTATAGCGCTTCAAAAATTTGTGAGTGCGCTATTCTTAATATTATGAATAAAATTTCTGATAATATAGATAAAAAGAAAATTGGGAAAATAGTAATTTGGAATATTATTTTTTTAGGTGGAGTATTAACATGCTTATATATATATCTGAATAATATAATTGTATATGCTGGACAATTAGAAGTAGAACAGGTGTTTTTTATTCAACTTGTGATTCTTGGAGTCATTTTGCTTGCGTACTTAAATATTATGAACCGTTACTATCATATGAATGAAGAAAAAATAGAGTTAGAAAATTTTTTTAATGAAGTAAAAAGAGAAGCTAGTTATTATGAACAGACTGATGCGTTACATGAAGAGATCCGAAAAATAAAGCATGATTTAAAAAATTTTTTGATACTTTCAAGTAATAATGTGGGAAAAGAGTATTTAAAGGATGTTGATGAATATTTTGATAAGTTTAACAATTATATAAACAGTGGGAATAGAATATTAGATTTATTGTTAATGAATAAATTCAAAATGTGTAAAGAAAAAGGTATAAATTTTAAGTATAATCTGACAACACAGAACTTAAGCAGATTAAATGCATTAGATATTATTTCTATTTTTGGAAATGTTATTGATAATGCAATAGAAGCATGTGAAAAAAATAGTGTGAAAGAAATAGGATTAAAAATATGGGAAGCAAATGGCTGTTTACTTATAGAAGTAATAAATCCGGTAAATGAAATAATTATTGAACAGTCTAAGTTTATGACTACAAAGAAAAGTAAAGAAAATCATGGATTAGGTTTAACATGTTTAAATGAAGCTGTGAAGCGTTATGGAGGAAGCTGTAAAATTTATGTAAAAGAAAAATTATTTAATGTTACGATTTGTATTCCATCAAAAAACGTCTAATTAAACACAAAAACAGACTAATTGAACAAAGAAACAGAAAAAATATGGAAATGATGATATTATGCATAACATAATAACTTCTTGAAATCTCACTGAATGAGATTCCGATTGAAAATTGATAACCGAATATTGTGCAGGAAAAGAAAATTCCGAGAAATGGACATAAATATTGGACATAGTGGGTACTATGCCTTGTCTTTTTTCCTTTAGGCAATCTCATTTTAGGGAAACGACCATTGGGAGAAAGAGTGTTTCTGCCATCTTGCCAGATACGGGAAAAGAAATCATAAAAAGTCCCAATTCCAGGGGTATCACAAAAAGAAAAACCGCTGAGAATGGTATAAAGAGGACTGTCCTTGAGCATGCGGCATCAGACGGTGATAGAAGTTACTTTCAGCTTTAAAGACAGCAGGTAGGAACGAGCATGCAGGAAGGGGTCTTGGTTTAGGGGCAAAGACAGAATACATTCTTGTATGATGGAATCGGTCGGGGAAAGATCAAGATACCAGAACTGCACGATATAATTCCAGGTGCTTTTAGGGAGCGCAAAGAGCTCAGGATAAAACTTCAGGAAATCGGATACAAAAGTATTCGGATAGACGACATGGCTGTCGGGATTACAAGGTAACAAAAAATTGCCTTTAGTCGATTGAAATAAAATATTATCAATTGGTTTCGCTGCAAAATTTGAATGATTTGTCAAACGTTTTTGCAAAAAAGTGGGTGATTTTTAAAAGAGAGACACAGAAAGCCTTGTGAAATAAGGGATGAAGATTCCGAGAAGATATGAGATAAGGAAATGGAGGAATAGGACGTAGAGAAATATATAATAAAAATATTATTGAATAGAGGATATGCTCTTCAGTATGATGAACAAATCATATCTTACGGAATAAAGTATGTTCTGCAGGTTATAAAGACATTAGTAATTGCTATTGCAATAGGGAGTGTCACTCAAAAAATAATGAATACAGGTATATATGTGTATTTTTTTATTAAACTGAGAAAGAAGTGTGGTGGATATCATGCACCTACACAAGAAATATGCTGTACTTTGTTTGGGATTTTTTTATTCATTACTATATTAGGAGATGGCATATTTTTAGATGTACATAAGATAATAATTATAGTAAGTGCATTTGTGGTGTACTTGAAATTAAGTTATGAGGTTCCATGTGGTACAATTCAGAATCCCATTCCCAATGGCGTAAAAGCGATTATGGCAAAAGAGCTGAAGCACTATTGTCAAATAGGAATATTTTTATTGGGAGGGGTCTCAATATTGAATATAGATATGGGTTATTTTGCAGCATGTGGAGTTATAGTGTGTGGTATGCTATTTGGTATAGGTAAACAAAGGGAAAATGAAAAAAGATATAATAAATAAAATTGGAAATTGGTTAGAAAAAGTAGCGTTGGAAAGAGCATACATCGAAAGAAATGGATGTCCATTTGCAATAGGAGAAGATAAGTTACCAGAAAAATTATTAGAGTTGAAGCGAAATGTAGGAAATCATTATGAAGATTTTGATTTGTGATGATGATATTTATTTTGCGCAATGTATTTACAAATTTTTACAACAGATAGAATCTGAACAGAATTTATTATTAGAGATTCAAAGTTTCAATAATACGGAAGCTTTATTAGATGTAGTTAAAACAGATTCGGAGATTAAGTTGATTTTTTTGGATATTATTTTTACAGGAAGCAAAGTTAATGGAATAAAAATTGCTAAAGAAATAGAAAAAATTAACTATAAAGTGAAAATTGTATTTATAACAAGTTATGATTCGTTTGCTATTCAAGGGTATCAAATGAATACAGTAGGATATTTAATGAAACCTATAGAATATAATGTTTTTAAAGAGAAATTTAAAACATATTTAGCGCAGCTTGATTATGAAGAAAAATATTTATGCATAAAAACAGAATGTAATTATGTGATGATTAAGTATAGTGAGTTGATGTATATAGATACGTTGGGGAGAACTGTAGGAGTCCATACAATAAATCAGGTTTACAGAGTGCGACACACGATGAGAGAATTAGAAACTATGTTACAAGCAGAAGCAAGGTTTGTAAGAAGTCATGCGGCATATATAGTAAATATACAGTATATAGCATCTATGAATTCGTCAGAAATATTATTAAGAAACGGAGAAACAGTGTTGCTTAGTAAATATAAAAAGAAATATTTTATGGAAAGAGTTTTGGAATATTCAAAGAATTCCCAGTGGTTCTAATTAAGAAAAATAATCACAATGTATGCGAAGTAAAGGAAAGAAAAATTTATATGTACTGAAGGTAGCATAAGTTTATTCATAGGCAGTAAACGCAAAATAGCAAGTACCTGTTCAAAATTATCCAATGTGAGATAATAGATTTATCACTACAAAGTCCAAATAGTTTAGTATTCAACTTTTTAGACTTTGCTACAGGAGGTGAGTCATGAATTTCATATAAGTCTAGTAGCAGAGCAAACCCGTCTGAGTGAATGGGCTGACCTGATCAGAGACTACAAAAACCACCCGCAAGGAATGAAAAACGATGAATGGTGTCAGCTGCACGACATTACAAAAGCGAGTTATTAGTGGAGATTTCGGAAAGCTCGTGAGGCTTATCTGGAGACTGCAGAGCAGACACAAATATTTGTAGAAGTTCCTTCTTCTGCGATCCATCCGGTAAATATGACATCGGAGCATAAAATCGCTACTGTGATCAGAAACAACTTCACTTTGGAAATCACCGAGCAGGCATCTGCCCCATTTTAAAAACACTTTTGGGAGTGATCGGCAATGCTCAATGATGGCTCTGGGTTCAAAAAAGTGTATCTGTCGATCGTGATATCCCCTAACATTCCAGTTCCTTCACAATGCGAAGTGGTTGAACCAAGAGTTGCGGATCTGTTCCATTTGGTATCGTTAGAAGAAACTTTCAACAGACAGCTTCATTGGCTCTGCCACGGAAAAGTTATTTCCGCAGATGCCGGAATCCTATATAACTGCTGTTCATAGGAAAATTGTCAGTATCATGAAGATCCACTCTGACAACTTCCTGACTTTCCGGAGCGCTATAGCTGCGACCGGTTGACGCTGGTAAATCCACACAGCCTTTCTGACGTAGCCTTTTTACCCAGTTGTAAAATGTGCCTGGTTTGATGTTGTATGCTACACACCATTGATGATCTGTTAATCTGTTTTGATGGCATTCCGCGATGAGACGATACTGTTTTTCGGCAGATATTCTTTTGCTTCTCATGAGCACACCCCCGTAAATCGAATAGAGTAAAATGGTCGCATCTATCATTTCTAGCAAGAGAAGATGAAGTGAAATGCTTGCATTCTCTAATGATTTTTAGGGTAACATAATCCGTTGAATTATTTTGCGCTTACTTCGTAAAGGCTTTTCTACATCGCAGATGTGGGCAACAATTTGGCAAATATTCTTATAGAAATGGAAATGTGCAATTAAGTACAAAAAAGGCGATTTCCGGATACCAGAATTCTAATTTCTAAATTTCTGGATTCATGATTTTGAGAGTTATCCTTCAAGAGAGGTAGTTATAGCTAATAGATTACTGGTGAATATTACGGTGCGGTGAGTCGCCAGTGCAGAGTGGATCCTGGAAATATTACTTGTAAGAGGGCATTTCATTATATAGGTTCTGCAAAGTTGAATAGGATTTGTCTAATTATACTCTATTTATAGCTATATGCACAGGTATAATTGAAAATACAAAATTACAATATTATACTAAAGTTATCCATTAGACCTAATAAAAAATGAAAGGAGATTTGTTTATGAAAAGAAAAGTTTTGGTATCTATGGGGATGTGTTTAATGCTATTTTTTTCTTTTGCTACGATGACTCAAGCTGGATATGTGAATTTTGATGTAACAGTTGCTGCAAATGGAAATCATCCAGATCCATTATCTCCACGTATGCAAAAAGAGGATTCGGAAAACAGGTATTATGTTACACCAACAAGTTTTAGTAATACTGGAGAAATACGAGGATTTTCAAAAACATTAGATTGGTCTAATACTTCATATCCTGTTTCGATGAGAAGTAATGCAGTAAATGTGACAGTTGATAATCCTTATTTAGGGAACGGGCCAGTTGGACAGTGGTGTTGCCTTTCTACATATTGGGGACAATCAAGTGTAACAAATGTTCTTAGGGTAACAGGTAGATACACTCCATAAATTGTATTAAAAGTATGATGTATTAATTTTATTCAGAAGAAGTTTGGAAGGGATTTGTTTAGAAATTCTTTTCAAACTTTTTTATTATATGACATTTCAGGACAAATGGAAATAAGAGTCCAATTATACCGTGATTTATTCCGTTTATCCAGTAGCAATTGAGGAAGTCTAAAAACAGTTTTATACTAAAGAAAATTATTATTAGGTCTAATTGAGAAAAAGGTTATTTATGTGAAAGTAAAAAAAAGGGGGGCGTTAAGACGTGGATGTTGCTATTTCTATTTTGTAATTGACATTCATGGAGAGTATTAAAAATAGTTAAGTAGAATACAGGAAAGATAAAAAAACAGGTGGCGAAAATACATTTTGTATTTTCGCCATAATTAAACGAGGTTTTTTATGAATGAAGGGAAAAAAAAGAGAATATTTGTATTGTTGTGGATTCTTATTATAATGATGACCTATTATAGTACAACAAATATAAATTTCTCAGAACAAAATGTGACAAAAAATAAAATGGAGATATTAGAAAAAGCGCAGTCTCCAAAAGAAATTTATAGAGCAAAAACTATATCAGAGAGATCTATTTATGGGGAAAATGCTATTGACAATTTGTTCTCTGAAAAAGGTGAAAAGAGTGTTTATGATACAAGGAACATTTATAAGGATAGTAAGGGGAATGTTTTAGAATACGATACAACATCCTTAATATATTCGACTACCGTTTATCAAAAGATAAGTAATAGTATTTCTAGAGAAAAACTTGAGAGATGTAGCAGTGACGAAGATTTATCTTTTGCGCCAAAAGAAGTTGCTCAGGAAGAAATAAATACTATATTGGAAGATATGAAAATACCAACGGAGAATCTAGTGTATTCTTGTTATGTAGTATCTCCAAATGCTATAGAACAGAAAGATATAGTCAGTTCTTCCAGGGAAGGGAAAGATGGGTATTATTTTTTCGCAATAAGGCAAATAATAGATGAAAAACCAGTGATTTTTCAATTTTTCGATACATATATATCATTGGCACCGAGTACAGCACCTATACAAATATTATATTCGTCAGGCGGCATTGAGTATATGAGTATTTCTGATTTATATGATATAGATACGGAGTTAAATTCCGAGAAATTAATTCCATTTTCAAGTATAAATGAGAAAATTTTATATAAATATAGTCAGTTAATTAATTCATCAAGTTATAAAGTGAATGATACAGAATTTGGATATTTTATTTTGAATTGTGGAAAACGAAAAGAATTAGTTCCTGTATGGGTAATATTTATAAAAGAGTCTACTAAGGAGAAAGAATACGAATACCAAGAATTATATAATGCATTAACAGGAGAGGAGATTGTCTTATGAAAAACTTTTTTAAATATGCACGAGTTGACTTTTATAGGGCAATTTGTTCCAGACGTTTTATAATCGGAGTTGTAGGAGTATTTTTATGTATGTGCTTGGGAATGTGTGTTGATGGTGGATATAATATTTCAGTTTTATATGTTTTTGATGCTGTTACATATGGGATTCCTTTTCTTTTGGTAACGATTTTTTCTGCTTTTCCATATGCAATTAGTATACAGGATGATGAAAAAAATGGATATATGTATTTACTGATTTCAAGAGGTAATATTATAAGTTATACATTTTCGAAATGTTGTGTTATAAGTATTAGTTCTATTCTTACGATTGTATTAGGCGTTTTATGTTTTGTAGTGATGTGTAAGATGGGATTACCTTGGATTGCAGATAATGATACGACATTTGAAATATTATCCCAATATGGTGGACTTAGATTTTTTTTAATCAATCAAAAATTTATTCTGTATTACATATTATATGCTTTGCAGTATGGGATTTTGACAGCTTTGCTATCGATGTTATCGACATTGATCTCTTTGTTTGTATCAGATCAGTTTTTAATATTTACTATACCAATAATTAGTTTTTATATAGTATCTTTTTTTGTTAACCAAATTTTCAGGAATAATACTGCAGATTTGTACAATATATTTAACGCTTCAGTAAATATATGGAATGATGATATGAAGTCTTATTTTTATGCTATTAGCATAGGCGCAGTGGGTTTTGCTATTTTAACAATATTAATCAGTTCCAGAATTTTACGAAAGGTAAAAAAGAATGATTAGATTACAATACATATTACGGATATTTAGATACAAATTATTAAGCAGAAAATTTTTTTTCTATGTATTTTTTGTGGGATTTTCTTTTTGGCTGTTCTTAAATCCCCTGAAACAAATTTCTAATATCACAGGTTATGGAATTTCTCCCTGGGGTTATCCGTTATTACTGTCAAATGTATTTTTTGCAGTACTCTTTTTAGGGAGCGCAGTATATGTTTTTTCTGATATTCCAGACGGTGGAAAAGAAAGTATGTTTCATTATATTAGATTGGGAAGGATAAAATGGGGAATTGTGCAGCTGATTACAATTGTATTCCTTGCACTAATTATTACGTTATTAAGTTTTTTGGTAAGTGTTGTAACTCTATTGCCCAATATAGTAGGGGAAAAAAATTGGGGACGGATTTATTATACAATTGCTTTAACAGATGCATCTTCACAATATGAATTATTATTTTTATCTCCATATAAAATATTGAGTCATTATAAAGCAATAGAAGCACTTTTAATGACAATGGGAATGGTATTTTTAGTTTTAACCTTTTTAGGAGTCGCTATGTTTAGTATAAGCATATTTTTTTCAAATAGCATTGCGATTATTTTTGGAGAAATATTTGCGATTTCCCCATTGGTTGTGGATAATATTTCTCAAAAAACTCCTATTGTACAATTTTTCTCTCCTGCATCATGGATAGGAATTTCAAATATTGGATACGAGTATAATTGGGATTGTCCTACAATGGGGTATATTATATTTGTATTGTGTGTATTAATTGGTGTTCTTTCCGTTATGAGTTTATTAAAAATAAAGAAGAAAGGAATATACTAAGATGCTTCAAATAAAGAGTGTGAGAAAAACATTTAATGAAACAGTAATACTGCAAGAAATCTCATTGTTATGTGAACGTGGAAAAATTTATGGAATTATGGGACGTAACGGATCAGGGAAATCTGTTCTGTTCAAGTGTATATGTGGATTTCTTGAAGTTGATAGTGGTGAAATAGTCTTAGATGACCAAGTTTTATCAAATGGTAAAATGGGGAATAAACGAGTAGGGTTTATCATTGAAAATCCTGCATTTCTTCCACAATACAGTGGTTTTCAGAATTTAGTTATGTTATATTCCATCAATAATAAAACGGATACTCAAGTTATAAAGAAATATATGAGTATGGTGGGATTAGATCCAGATGATACAAAAAAGGTGAAAAAATATTCAATGGGTATGAAACAACGCTTGGCTATTGCGCAGGCTATTATGGAATCTCCACAATTATTAATTTTGGATGAGCCATTTAATGGATTAGACAAAAGTGGAATAGAACATATTAGAAAGCTGCTGTTGGAGTTAAAAAAAACAACCATTGTATTATTGGCAAGCCATAATAAAGAAGATATAAATTTGTTATGTGATGAGACTTTTGAGTTATCCGAAGGATTACTTAGACCTGTGCAGAAAGAAAGCAATGAATAATAGCAAACAAAATAAAGATAGTAAATGTTGGTTGGTTATTGTATAATACAAAGTATATAGATAATAGTATATATATACTTTAAAAACAAATGGGATATGAGATGGATTCTGGATAACACGAAGGAGTATGTTAAATGAAGAAAAAAGCAGTAATTGGGGTAATCATTGGTTGTGTTGTATGTATGTTTATTTTTGCTTATTTTGGTGTGGCATATTATTTTTCTAAACATTTTTATCCAAATACAACAATCAATAAAATAGACGTATCAGGAAAGTCTCTTTTAGATGCAACAAAGCAATTTGAGAAAGTGATTGAAACATACGCAGTGACTATTGAGGATGAGGGTGTGGAAGAAGAAAGCATTTATGGAAAAAATATTCATTTAAAGTATGCTTCCAATAAAGAAATTCAAGAGGTCTTAAAACAGCAGAATGTCTGGTCATGGATTGTGGATATTTTTGAGAAGAAAACAAAAACAGTGAAATTTAACGTGGAATATGACGAAACACTTTTGGATGAGCAGATCAATCAGCTGAAAATACTAAAAGAAAATCAGATTCCAGGAGAAAATGCAAAACCGGTATTTAACGGGGAACAGTTTGTGATTCAGAAGGAAACGAATGGTACGGGGATTGACTACGTAAAATTAAGAAAAGCAATCGAAAATAAGCTAAAGGCCCAAGATACGAATTTGAATCTGGAAAAGGAACAGTGTTATCTTGCACCAGAATATACAGAAAAATCAGAAAAGGTACGTGTAGCATGTGATATCATGAATTCTTATCTGGAAGCATCTGTTACATATGAAATGACAGAACCTGTGATAGTAGACCGCTCTCTGATTGGCACTTGGATTACGGTCGATCAGAATATGGAAGTTGTATTTCAGACGGATCTGATCAAAGCATGGCTGGAAGAGTTTGGAAATAAATATGATACTGTTGGAGCTACCCGTACATTCACAACACCCGATGGACGAGCTACTCAGGTTTCAGGGGGAACCTATGGATGGTCAATCGACGAAGAAACAGAGCTTACAAATTTGCAGAATGATATCAAAAATAAGGCAATTGTGACAAGACAGCCGGCATATTATGTCGGTGGAATGGCAGCAGCTCATGCAATGCCGGATTGGGGAGGTACCTATATTGATGTAGATCTCACTGCGCAGCATATGTGGTATGTGATTAATGGAGCCGTAGAATTGAGTACGGATATTGTTTCTGGAGAACCGATTCCAGAAAATATCACACCAGAAGGGGTCTATACGATTTTAGAAAAAGAAGCGGATTCTACGTTGGTCGGCGAAACTAATCCAACGACAGGACAGCCGAAATACATTCAGCCTGTAAGATTTTGGATGAGAGTAACATGGAGTGGGATTGGATTTCATGATGCAGACTGGCAAAGTGCATTTGGCGGTACTCTCAATCAAATTTCGGGAACAGGTTCCCACGGCTGTATCAATATGCCGGTAGATCAGGCACAACTTTTATTTAGTAAGGTAGAAGTGGGAACACCAGTTATCATTCATTATTAAAGGTATGGATATGAGAGGAGAGAAGAAAATGAGAAAGATTTTTTTAATTGTGATATGTTGCATGCTTGTCTGTACAGGGTGTAACAGGCAGGTAGAACTGACTGAAGAAGAGGCTTTTAAAGGCGTAGATGATATCATTATGGATCAGCAGATTAATATACACTTTGCACTCAAAGAGAGACCGTTGCATGAATTAGATTCTTACTTGTTTAGATTAAGTATTGAATCTCCTTGGGGAAAATCCAAGATACCAAGTGTATCATATTCTCCATTTGATAAAAAATTGGGGATGAAAATAGAAGTGTCAGGAAATGAATGGTCATTAGAGAATTTGTACATGAAAGACCAAAAAGTAGTGTATAAACCGGGAAATGAACTTCCTACACAAGGAAATTCTACGGTAAATGAGAGCGTAAAGAGTATTTATGAAAATGCAGAATGGACGTTAAAGCCGTCAAAAGATGTTTATCACATCTGGATGGATGAGTATATAGAAAGTATAGAAGCTACAATAGAACCTGTGGAGCTGTTTCGCATTGTAGACCAGACGACAGGTACAGAATTTATTGTAAGACTTACGGATATACTCATAACGATGGATGGATGGAAATCTCAAAAAGAAAGTGGAATTGTAGAGTGAAAAAAAGAAGCGTTATTTTATGTGGAATTGTTTATATTTTGATGCTTAGTGCAGGTTGTAGTTCGAATAAGCAGGTAGCAGAAGAGATGATGAAACAGGAACGATTTCAAGGAGTGGAAGAGGTTGCTACAGATCAGCAGATTAATATGTATTTTGCATATAAGGATATCGAAATGAAAGAATATAATTCCTTCGAAATTCGTATGAATGTTACTTCAGATACATATCCAGACAGTTCAATTAGTCAGTCTTTTAGTTCGAGAGATGGAAAAGTGGGAATCGGAGTAAAAACTTCTGGAAATAATCAGTGGGAAATTGGAAACTTATATTTTGAACCTAATAAAACAGTGTATCAATCCACTGAAAATACAAACGGTTATTTTGAGGAAGAAATTCTTTTGAATGAATTGTTTAAGACAGCTTCCTGGAAACTTCATCCGTTGAGGGAAGATTATCGAATCTGGTTGGATGATTGTGTGCGAGTGGGAAATAAAAAAGCAAAAAGTGAATCTGATCCAATTGAACTTTTTGATTTGATTGATCAGACAACAGGAACAACATTTACGGTTTCCATTCGTGTGATTTTTGATTATGAGCGATTGTAGAAAGTACACATATTATGTTCATTGAGCTTTTTATATGTACCTTTTTAAGAGATTCAAATGTTTATACCTGCTTAAAAAGGTACATATTATGTTCATTATGTCAAGAAAATAATTTCAGCTTTTTCTAGAAGTTTAAAAATGGAATCAAGAGCAGTGCTAATAGTAGTGACGGTACCTAGTCCAACACCAGCTATTGCGCCCAATTCAACTAATGCCCATCCTACAAGACAAATAGCGCAAGCGGTAGCTGCATAGGATATGACCTCGCTTGCTAATTTATATTCCGGTGTGTAAATAACAATTTGAACAACCCAACCAATAGAAAACTCAAGATAACAAGAGTCGCTACCTTCTCCGTCGCTTGGGAGATACAATTTATTGGTTTTCCAAGTGACAGAAAGTTCGGTACAATTTGGTTCTTTTAATTCCACCTTTACAGTTATAGTTCCTACTTGCATTTTTTCAGCTATCGAAATACATTTTTTAAATGCCATATTGTAAAATTGTTCTGAAAATCCAGAAGTATCAAGTTTAGAGAGAACTTGTTTTAGAGTCCTTTCAAAATTAGCAGTTACGGTTCCATCAGGTCGCAGTTCTATTGGAATTGAAATTTCAGATGGTGAATCAGGAACAACGACTACTTTTTCTTTTGTTACAATATACATGTTTATTTCCATATTTGCACTTGGGAAATGTGCGATTTGTATACTGCAATCAGGTAAGTTTATATCTGCTGTAAAAATATTTTCTAGATGAGTAGTAGCTACAGTAAAATCATCTAAACATTTTCTATACAAAGCATTGATTCGCTCTTGTTTTGAAATATATTCGACTTCATCAAAATCGATACATCCCTGATCTTTGCCAGGCTCTAGAGAACGTGCAACTTTGTCTATACTAAACGCTGGAGAAGAGGTAAATGTAGTTTCAAAAAATTGATCAAATGCCCAGTTTTTTGGTAGAGGATATCCGCAGTTACCTGTAAATCCACTTGACATATCAGATACAAAGGAGGATGTGGTTAACATTTTATCAGCTAACGCAATACAAACCTGACGTGGGCCGTAGACTCCTATTTTGTATCGCTTTTCGTTTAGACTGGAATTGAAAACACCATAAATTTCTTGAAAGTACTTAATGATATAATCATCTGTTTCATGTGGCAAACAATCAAAATCAACAGCAAAGTAGATTGTAGTTTCATGCAAAAAACCTAAACGAGTTGCAGTTTGGATTGCGATAGTAGCATCTGTTGAACCCTGAGAGGGATTTTTAAAATAGTCTAGATAGTATCCTCCATCCTGATAGATTGGAAAAATATGTAGTCCAGCAGATGTGATTCTTTCGATTTCAGCTACAGTCAAAGCTTTTGGCCTGAAATCCTTGCCAACTGTTCCAGTTAAGTATCGTCCTACGCATTTATATTCAGCTTTTTGCAAATCGAGAGTTTGTTGCTTGTTAAGAATAACAGAACAGTCACATGCTTCTGCATAACGTGAAGTATCGCCACGACTCACTAATAGTGATTGCATGGTTGAAACGTCAACTGTACCAATATCTTCCTTTATTACATCAGCAATAGCGTAAAAATTTTGGAAATTTGTAACAGCAGCCCTTGTTGCGTCATCAAATACTCCATCAAAATTACCAGGATCATATCCATTAAAATAAAGTCCGTACTGAACTAGTTTGTTAAATTTTGTTTTTGAGTTTCCGGATACGAGAGGTCCGGGGAATAAAGCAGTTGTTTGTTCTCCAAAGTTCAGTTCATTTAAATTTGTGAGTGTATCATTTGGAGAAAGAATACCTTCAGCAGCTTGAAGTGCACCCAAAACAGAAAGTGCTGTTTCCCTGGACATAATACCATCACATGCACGTACGCTTAAATAGTCAGAATACTCTTTATTTAATTGTCTTTGAATTATTTGGATTTTGCGATCCCATTTTGTTAAGGGGTTGGCGGGTTCTGTGAACCAGTTAAAGGATAATAGTGCAGCCCATACTTTCCAATCAACTTTTCCTGTCACATCAATGTTAGCATCTTCTTGAAGTTTTGTTACAGCGTTTACCCCAGAGGTATAATAGATGCCGGTAATTCCACCAGCAGCATATCCTTTAAAAAATAATGCGCATTGTAATAAACAGACATTAGGAATAGAAGAATCATCAGGATTCATTTTTTCTATTACCGGGAGAGATTTGAACTTTTTAAGTGTATCAGGACCAACAGATCCAACAGGATCTAATCCGTTTTGAAGCTGGAAAGCTCGGATTACCCCGGATACAGTTACAGTTCCTGTGTAACCGTTTTCTTCTAAAGGAATCCATTCAGAACGATGTCCATACATTGCATTGAGATAAGCTTGAGCTTTTTTAACATTTTCATCAGCCATAATTATTTTCCTTTCTGATAATTATATCGAGTTTGTGAGGGATGCTCCTTCCTAAGTTATTCAATTCTATTTAGGAAAGAGCATCCTGATTTTAGTATACAAATGCTTATTTAGAGTTTACAATTTTATTTCATAAGACAGAAATTGGATGCAAACATGCTCCCATAAGCATAATTCAATTTGATAAAATAATTGCCAGAAACGATCTTGCCATTCTGGTTATAGGCAATAATGGACATATTTTTTTCATCACTTGCACCAGCAGTAGCTGATCTAGTGTAAACCATATTACCAGCAGCTAAACTTGTTACATAATTATTATTTCCATCTACAATGTTTAATCCGTGTCTCAGTCTGAAACAATAGCAAGATCCTAAGTTTGTCATATTTTGTAAAGTACCGGAATATGCAAGGTTCCCGTAGCTGCCGTCATATGAGTTGATAAACCCGAGGGTATAGCGTCCATCCGGATCAATAAACCGTACTTCATTGACATTAAGATAACCTGTAGTTACACCAAGGTTAACAAATACTTCTCCCGGATACAGTTCTCCGCAAGGACCGGAACAATCTGATCTTCGATATACAGGGATGGTTCCACTATTTACAATCATGTGATATCGAGCCATTTTTCAATTCTCCTTTTCATTTTAGAAAATATTTTATAAAGTTGATGTAATTACCAGTTCCCATATAAGGCGATACCGCTTGCAGAAGAACTGGTTCTTAATCCAGTGTCGACATATCCATAGGCGCCCGTTGAATCAGCCATAGAATCCCATCCACCAGTACGTTTTTCGGCAAAATTGATTGCCTTTAGGAACGGTGAGTCAATGCTTGCCATGCTGCTCTTACATAAAACTCGTTTTCCAGCAGCTACGCTTCCAACTACCTGTCCATTGAAGTTATAAAGGTTCATAGTCTGACGCATCATAAAAGCAACGTAATTTTGTCCGTTTAGCGAAACAGTTCCATAAGGACGAGTATGGATAGGTGTTTTTGAACTTGCAGGAGCACCATTCAGATATCCTCTAAGGGGCTGCCCAGAAGGTCCTAAGAAATAGATAGCGACTAAGCTACCTTCGGCACCGATAACGGTAAAAAATTCACGATTCATTAACTCCCCAATCGCACGATTGTTACCATCAGTGACAGTAACATTTCTTCCACTTAAATTAACACAACAATCTCCAACTAATGGCATAAAAATGTCTCCTTTTGCTTTGATTTATTTGATAATCGATTATCTACTTTATAAGAAGAAAATAGAGAAAAGAATGTAACCTATAATTTGAAAGAAATAAAGAGAAAATCATACCAAATAAACACGATAATAGGACTTAATAGTAAGGAGATATTCAATTCTAAATGTATAGAATAATATAAGTCCTCTGCTTGCAAAAAGTTTATAGTACATGGGTTTTGAGCGTAAAAGTAAGGATGAGACTAGGGATTCAAGTACAGGGGATTTCAAAAAAGATGGGGGATCAGCAAATTCTAAACAATGTAGATATGGAATGTCCATGTAAAAGTATTACGGGAATTATTGTAAGGAATGGTTCAGGGAAAACTGTATTATTGAAAAGGCATTACGAGCAGGGTACATAGGAGCATTAATAAAAACACCAGATTTTCTGTCAAATTGTAGTGGATTGAAAAATTTAGAATTATTATACGGTATTCATAATAAAGTGAATAAAAAATATTTAAAAGGAATTATGTTAAACGTTGGGTTAGATCCTGAAAAAAGAAAGGCAGTAAAAAAATATTCTATAGGTATGAAGCAGCGTTTAGGAATAGCTCAAGCTATTATGGAGAATCAAGAAATAATAATTTTAGATGAACCAATGAATGGTTTGGATATTGACGGGATACAACAAGTAAAGAAACTACTTGTTGAATTGAAGGAACAAGGGAGAACAATTTTGTTAGTTAGTCATAATTATGAAGACATAGAGGAATTATGTGATGTTATTTATGAAATGTCAATGGGAAAAATACAGCAAAAAAATAAGATTCTATTTTGGAGAAATAATTATTGTAAATCAATTATAACCTGTTTCAGTAATAGAAAAAATATATTTATATAAAGAGTTTCTAAATCTTTAAGAATCATCTTCTTTAATTTAGGGAGGTGAAAAGATGAGTATAAGAAACATCATAGATTCTAATATTATTGAAAATGCTGTATCTGGAATGGTTATATACTTTTTTGGAGATTGGGATTTCTTATTAAAAGCGATCTTAGTTTTGGTTATATTGGATTTTATAACGGGATGGATAAAAGCCATTTATCATCATAACCTGTCATCTGATATTGGATTTAAGGGGGTGATTAAAAAGATTGTTATATTTATTGTAATAGTCTTAGCTAATATTATCCAAGGATTATTAAATCAAAAAATTCCTCTTAGAGAAACAGTGATTATGTTTTACATTTTCAATGAATCTCTTAGTATTCTTGAAAATGCAGCATACTTTATTCCGATTCCTAAGAAATTGAAGGAAACACTAAAACAGTTAAAAGAACATGAAGATTTGTTGAGATGAAATAACTTGCATTATGAAGGAAAAAGTGAAATATGGAATATACAAATAGTTTATTAATTGATTGCGAATTAAGAAGTCCTTATAATAGTGGTAGACGAACTCGCTCGATTGACCGTATTACTCCGCATTGTGTAGTTGGCCAGTTATCGGCAGAAGAAATTGGAAATTGTTTTCTACAAGCTGTGGAAGCATCATGTAATTATGGCATTGGCAAGGATGGTAGAGTTTGTTTAGTCGTAGACGAAGCAAATAGAAGTTGGTGTAGTTCTAATGAGGAAAATGATCAACGTGCGATCACTATTGAATGCGCTTCGGATACAGTGGAACCATATGAAATGAATGGAGAAGTGTATGAAAAATTGATAAAATTATGTGTGGATATTTGTTATCGGAATGGAAAGAAGAAACTGATTTGGTTTTCGGATCAGAATAAAGCATTGAGTTATACTCCAACATCAGAGGAGATGATTTTGACGGTGCACCGATGGTTTGCTAATAAAGCTTGCCCAGGAGAGTGGCTTTATAAGAAACTTGATGATGTGGCTAGTCGGGTGACTGAACAACTTGGTAGTAACTTGAATGATGGTACACATAAAAGAGTGTATCGAATACAATGTGGAATTTATAGTAAGAAAGAAAATGCAGAGAAGCAACTGGAAAAAATAAAAGCTGCTGGATTTAATGCTTTTATAAGACAGGTAGATGATATGTATAAAATTCAAGTAGGAGCTTATAGCGTAAAAGAAAATGCAGAAAAACAATTGGAAAAAATAAAAAGTGCAGGTTTTGATGCATTTATTATTGAATCAAACAAGTAGATAGTAAGAAAACTACAAAAGAAATTTGAGGAAAAATGAATAAATATAGCTAGTAGGGTGCAAGGTGTACGATGCGTATTTCGGAGTGTAAACAAGGCGGATAGTGCCGGGGGACATTGGTGTTAGAATAGTCTATTGTATTATTAAGTGATTTTCTAACACCAAATGATTATTATTAGAGACGGGAGGGGAGTGCCCTCTCACCTCTCAGACGGTGTGGACGACTTTAGATAAGTTGCCAACTTGAGACTTCGTCTGTACTCCCATAGGACTCACTCATGTAAACGTATTTTGGAGCATATTCCAATCTATTTTTTCTTTCGTAATATAATATTTTCCATACATTGTATCATCATCTGCCAATCGAATTACAGAATTATCATAATCGAACATATACTGAATATCTGTTGTGTGATATTCATATAATCTGTTCAAAATTCGATTTAGTAAATATATCTGTTTATCTTTACCACTTAGATTTTCACTATCATCAAACATAACCTTTTCTAAAGGAACACAATATTCCAAACAATAGTATATGCTATTTGTAAAGAAATCTGTCCTAATATCTCTACGCTTCAAGAAATTTGCTAATACACCTATAAATTCGGGACCATTATATAACTCTCTGGCATAACTATTTCGATACAACAAATCTTTAAGTAAAAATCCATTAAAACAAAAATCAATTCTATTTGCAGTATGTCCTAAACGCCATCTCAGATATGGGATATGCTTTTGACTAGTGTTTTCAAGTGAAATATACTTGCCCTCATATATCAAATTCAAATGTTTGCCACAGACGGCAAATTCTACATCGTGTTCTTTGAGAAAAGATGTCATAGCATTTTCTGTTGACAGCAACTTAAAAAGATTATCTCCACAATTACAATCCTTTGCAGTATTTAATCGTCTGCTCAAATGAAAAAATAAGACTTCATCTAATTCTTGACTTGGTATATGAGTTTCTATAAAAGAATTGAATATATCATTCAATGTATTTCTGTTAATGAAATAATCTTGTTGAGCTTCATTACCTGCAAATTCAAATAAATCAATTAAATCTTTGAGCGTAACATTAAGATATGAACAGATAGAAGTTTCCATTGTTACTTTTGTGTGCGTGTCTATATACATCGTTCCCCCACCTTTCTACAAAAAGATTATATCATATTGTTTTGAGACTTTCTATTTCTTGACTATGTAAAGAAGCGGCGTCAGCTTCACACCAACGCCGCCTTTTCTCAATCATTTCATTACAAAATTCCTGCCTTTTTCAGATACCTCACACCATCATCATAGCAGCCACGGAAATAAACCGATTGCAGTTCCATATCGGTAAGCTCGTTCCGCGAAGTTGCAAGGCTTTCACAAGGTCTGCACATTCTTCAGCAGAAAGCCCCTCTGTCTTATTCATATCAAAGATGTTCGCGAACCTGAATATTATGGAGGATATGATGATAGTTTATAATTTTGTTGGCGAGATACCAGATATATACAAATAGCTTCCTGTACGTTCATTTTGTATCTTTGCATGTATTAGAGGAATATCCTATCTATTTGCATGTTTTTCTAACCACCAAATAATTATTCCAATAAACGGGATTTTTTTATCATCCATAGACCTTATCACATCAAGCCTTCTTTTGCAGCAATTCTTTATGTCTCCCTTCGGTCCGTTTTTTCTTATGTCTTCTATTAAGGCATCTAAAACTGCTTTTCTATTTTCCGGTAGAGACACTGTAGCACAATTTAAATTAAGACGCTTATTTAAATCTTCGTCAATTATAATGGTAATATTAAATCCGTATCACCATTTCTCATTCTTTCCTGGTATCTAACTGCTATTCTTGTTAATTCTTTCGCATTTGCCATGCTGCCGCGTCCATTTGCGGAATTTAACGATCTGAGCCATTGTACCTTTTGTTCGTCAACTTCACCTTTTGCAGTAATTTCTACCGGAAATTGTGGCTGAACATCAACAACACTTCCGATATTAAAATATTTATTATGAGCATCCTGTTTTTTAATTCCGTAATTTGTTATTCCATCCATAGCAGACGTAAAAGTTCCTACTGCAATAGTAGCCGCCTCTAGTATGGATGTTTTGCCGGCACCATTTACACCAACAATTACTGAAAGTCGATTATTGAAATTTACTTCCAAATTTTCAAAGCACCGAAAATTATGGAGTTCAATAGAGTTTAAAAACATATGATAATTCCTTTCCTGAAAAATTTTAGTTAGATTAAAAATTAGTTACTTTTGATTCTGGAACAATATCTAGGATTTCATCGACTGTACAATTTAGTTTTCTACAGATTCTAATAATAATAATCCATAGATACTTTTTATTATGGGATAGTTTAGCAAGTGTATTGGTACTGATACCAACAGTTTGGGCAAATTCCATCTTTTTCATGCCTTTATCAATCAACAGTTTGAATAGCTTATTATAAGTACTTTTCCTTTTTATATGTCAACTTATCCACTATATAAAATATAGCATATGCATTTCCTATATATCACGAAAATATTTGCAAATGTAGATGTTTTCATCTTATTTAAAAGGTTTTTAGCAAAAAGAGGGATCACATCTATGATTTACAATTGCTAATATGACACATTCTGTGGTGTTAATATAATTTCTGTCTTTGATATTGTATCATTAAGCGCTTAGTTTTGGAGTGCTCCTCAAATATATTTCCAGAAGTCCATTCCTAGATAGGATTCTGGAAGGATAACATTTTATTCTATATTGAATAATACTACATTATTCTGGAACTTCTATACTTTACGGAATCAGAGGATTAAGTTCTTCGTCTGATATCTTTTCGTTTGGATGATGTTCCAACAGGAACTAATAATTATATTTTTGCTATTTTTAGAAGCTATGAAAAAAATTAGAACTTCAAGTGTTTGGAAAAAAGTATGGAAATTTTGTGATTTTTCGATATTTTTCTTTAAGAAGTGGCTTTCCTTTATGAAAGGGAGAAGCCATTTTTTAATTACTGCAGTCTGCAGAAGGGAGGTGATCCGAATGGAATTATCTCCTAAACAAAAACAGCAGGTACAAATGAAATTTGACAGCTATTGCAAAAAGACTATCAAAGGGGAAGTAAAGCATTACTGGCGGGAGTTGACGAGACAGAAATCGAAAGAAAGTCTGTTTTCAGAACTGACCAGACAAGAGTTGGAGCAATTATATTCTATGGACGATTATTGTTTCGACAGAAGATACTTCCCGGTTATGGGAAAGGCAGTGGAGGTTCATGATCGGCAGATCGCAGAAGCTTTCCAAAAACTGTCGGAAAAGAAACGGGAAATTTTGTTGATGCTGTATTTTTTGGATATGACAGAGACAGAAATTGCATCTTATCTACATTTGGTACAGAGTACGATTCACTATCATAAGAAAGTTTCTTTAAACCGGATGAGACAAATTTTGGAGGAAATGGATGAAGAATGAAAAGAAAGCATTGCCGTATGAGATCATTACGTCAGCAATTTCCGGTGATGCGCAATCTGTCAATTATGTTTTGGAGTATTATGCCCCCTACATAGAGGAATTGTGTAAACGAAAAATCAAATTGGCAGATGGAAGAGAGCATGACCAAGTGGATGAGTTCATGAAATTAAGGATTCGGGCAAAATTGATCGAGAAGATTGTGAACTTTAAGATTCTTTTAGAATAACTGATTTTATCCGTTCCCTTTCCGGAGAAATCAGAGAATAGCACATTGAAAATAGAATACTGTTACATCCAGCAGGACGTATGGAACAGACGAGCTGGGCTGCAGATACGCTGAGATTGCTTTTATGACTTTGTGACACCGTGTCATAAAGTACAAAACGTACAATTGTATGTGGAAAAGCAGGAGCGGGAACAATCCATGCAGCAAATAGGAAGTAGGGAACCTATAGCCAAGACTCTGTTTCTGGATAATGATACTTCCGGATAGAAATTCGGTCTGAAGAAGATGGTGCAATTCCAATGTGTCCTGTTATCCCTGACAGGAACCTGCAGGATGCAAAAAAATGTGACACGATAGAGAAATGATAACAATTCGTGCATTATAGAAATACTGAGAAAGAAGGAAAATTAAATGGAGATGACATTTGAAAACGATGGAAAAATAGAAAACGAGAAGAGAACAGAAATGCAGAAAGAACGGATGCAAAGTTACCAGGAAAAAATTAATGCATTAAAAGTGAAAATAAAAGAGGAGGAAAACTAATATGGATTCAGAATTTACAGAATACGTCAAAAATAACATTCGGGAATACCTGCCAGAATCTTATGCCAATGCAAAAATTCAGATACAGCAGACAATCAAAGGAAATGACCGGGTGTTAGACAGCTTGACGGTTCAAAGAGAAGGAGAAGATTTTGCCGTGGCTATTCATCTGAACAGTCTGGAACAGGAATATCAGAATGGAGAATCCATGCATGAGATTATGAATCAGGTTGCAGATCAATGTCTACAGGGAGAAGAACTACCGTTTAATAGGAGAGAATTCCTTGAGTATGATTTGGTGAAAGATCATGTAACAATCAAGATGTGCGATCCGGAAAATAATGTGAAATATTTGGAACAGTATGCACATAAAAATTGTGGTACACTGACAGCTTTATACAATGTTACATTAGAACAAAGTGAGTTTGGTACAGCAAGTATGTCAATCAGTAACGATCATCTGAAAATGTGGGGGATTTCTGTAGAACAACTACACCAGGATGCACTTCTTGCAGATCGTAATCGAGGGTATGGACTATATGGTTTGGAAGATTTGGTATATTCTATGGCATTTGAACATGAACCGGAAAATCTACTTTTGAGTACGGATGTGGTAAATGCTTCCGAAAAGGGTCCGTATGTATTGACCAATACCAGTAGAATAAATGGGGCTAATGCACTGGTACAGGAAGAACTGTTGGCACAAGTGGGAGATGTTTTAGGAGGAGATTATTATGTTCTTCCATCTTCTACGCATGAATTGATTCTGATACAAGATGATGGATCTATATCAAAAGAAGCCATGGAACAGATGGTGACAGAAATTAACTCAACACAGGTACCAAAAAAAGATTTGCTTTCCAATAAGGTGCAGTTTTATGATTCCCGTCAGAAGCAGCTGCGTTTAGATAAGAACGAAGTAGCAAAAGAAAAGATTGCAGAGCAGGGAAAAGGAATGGCTGAAAGAAAGGTAAGGAGAAATATCAAGGAACCCAAGAAATTTCCGCATAAATTATGAGAAAGATTTTGGATGAAAAGTGGTAAAAGATGATTTCCAGAAAATTGCAGATGTAAAATATAGAAATAATAAAGAAACTTTATGACACGGTGTCATAAAGAAGAAACAGAAAATTCTTGAGTAAATCTCAGAGTAGGTTGTTTCAGTGAAAGTAAAATAATGAATACGTATGAAAGAACAGGCGTTTAAACAGGAAAGAGCTATAACAACAAGAGGAGATTCTTATGCAAAGTAATGTAAATAAGAATGAATTTATACGATATGATGAAGGAGCTAAAAGATATTCTATGTGTAAGCACACTTTTATGAAGTTAGCTCAGGAAGCTCATGCAGTATATAAAATTAATCGGTTGACGTTGGTAAACACCCGGGTATTTGAAGAATATTTAGAATCATTTAGGGTATAACAAAAATTAAGACTATGGGAAAGATAGAAAATGTATATCAAAAAATAATTGACTTTTTGATATACACTATGTATAATGGAAGTAGATTATGAAGCGGAGGTGATACGGTTGGCTAAGACCGGGAGACCAAGGTTAGAAAATCCTAGAAGTGAGGGCGTTTTTATACGGCTGACAAAGGATGAGCATGCGGAAGTTGTAAAGTATGCCAGAGAACATAATCTAACCATAACAAAAACTTTAGTTGATGGATTTAAAGCATTACAAGAAAAACAAAAATAGTATGTGATAGCTAGCATGATATCTTTTCCATGTATGGAAAGGTGGATGCCAAGTGTCAACAAAATCAAGAAAAGATAATAAGGGCCGGGTTTTGCGACCGGGGGAGAGCCAAAGAAAGGATGATAAAAGGTACATTTACCAGTATACAGATCCGAATGGAATAAGAAGGGTTATTTATGCGGTAGATTTGTTAGAATTAAGAGAAAAAGAGAAAAAAGTAATTCGGGATCAGTTGGATGGATTAGATACTTATGTATCTGGTAAAGCGACATTAAACGAAGTGTTTGATCGATATATGGCGACAAAATATGATTTGAAACCTCAAACCAGAGTTTCTTACAAATATATGTACGATCATTTTGTGAGGGATAATTTTGGGAATCGGCGTATCGGGAATATTAAGTATTCGGATGTAAAGCTTTATTACTACCATTTAATAAATGAAAAAGGATTTAAGCCGGTGACAATTGATAATATTCATACATTACTTCACCCGACATTTAGAATGGCAGTAAGAGATGGAATTATACGAGTCAATCCAGCAGAAGGCGTTATGGCAGAAATTAAAAGAAGTAACAGCTGGGATAAAGGTACCCGACATGCTTTGACAAGAGAGCAACAAAAAGCATTTATGGAATATACAGCAAATAGTCCGATATATAGTCATTGGTTACCATTATTTACAGTTCTATTTGGAACGGGATGTAGAATCGGGGAAGTGATAGGATTGAGATGGGATGACTTAGATTATGAAAATCGTGAGATTAGTATTAACCATGCGGTTATATATCGAGTAATGGAAAATGGAAAAGCTGAATTTCATGTATCAACACCGAAAACAAAAGCTGGAAAGCGAAAAATTCCTATGATGGAGGCTGTTTATCAAGCATTTAGGGATGAGTATGAAGCACAAAAAGAGAGTGGGTTTAATATAGAGATATGTGATGGAATGAGTGGATTTGTATTTGCAAATCGAAACGGCGGATTACATAATCCGGCAAATATCAATCGAGCAATCCGAAGAATTTATGAAGCTTACAATGCAGAGGAGATTATAAAAGCGAAGAAAGAGAAACGGGTGCCTATATTGATTCCACATTTTTCCTGTCATCATATGCGACATACTTTTTGTACAAGGCTTTGCGAGGTGGAAGAAAATATAAAAGTAGCACAAGATATTATGGGACATGCGGATGTTAGTACTACTCTTAATATTTATGCAGAAGCAAGTGACACAGCCAAGCTGCAGGCAGTGAATAATATGCAGAAAATATTTGATATTTTCTAGAATGGTTTTTATAGAAAATGGAAAATAAAAATTGACATTAAATTGTTAAAGAGACATCAATTTGACATCAAATTAATGGGGTTTGATGGACAAATATGGATCATGTTAAAGAGCATAAAATAATAAAAAGTGATTTAAAGGCATAAGCTGGATTTCTATGGATTAAGTGAATTAAAATTCCCGACAATGAAGTCCTTAGATGGTGTAAATAAGAAAAATGATGTAAATAATAC